>Ga0209138_1000252_pt1 | contig 55127 bp, 56 predicted proteins | sample SaaInl3SG_22_DNA_FD_184645 | JGI IMG/M metagenome (GOLD analysis project Ga0209138, IMG submission 184645) | Marine microbial communities from expanding oxygen minimum zones in the Saanich Inlet - ESP_153SG_22_DNA (SPAdes) (version 2) | ecosystem: Environmental > Aquatic > Marine > Intertidal...
CAAGTAATCCGTCGTCATCCAGGTACTTTGTCCGCCTGATATCACGTTTCCAACCAGTTCTTTCTGATCCGTTCCCGTCGCCACTAGGGTGCGGATAGAGAATGAACGCAAGGCATCGTGCACGCTCAATGTAGCCACGGCGCTGTCCTTTCTTCCCGTAAACGGAAGATAATCCGGACCGCGCTGACATGAAGCGTTGATGTTCACACGACACACCTGATTCACCATGTTGTCCACCGCATAGGCTATGGTCAATTCATTGTCGCTAAACAGACTGCACTGTTGCCCACAGTCAGATGCTGCAATAGAGGTCATCACCTCTTCTAAATCTTCATATTCAACAATGGGAACCACCGGTCCAAACTGCTCTTCATGGAAAATGGCCATTTCATCGGTTACCGGATACAAAACCGCTGGGAAAAACGCGGTATCTGAAATGCGGCCGGCGTTTTGGTTAATGACTGCGGCGCCTTTAGCGACAGCATCATCCACATAAGCCTCCATTTGCGCTACCTTATTTCGCTCGGGCAGGGGAGTCAACGTGCTATTTGTTGCAGGATGATCCAATGCCAATGCATCTACCGCTTTCGTAAACTTCGTGCGGAACTCTTCTGAAACGGATTTGTGAACGAAAATAAGCTTGAGCGCAGTACAGCGCTGACCGTTGTAGCTCAACGCGCCGTTTACACATTCCTTAACTGCCTTATCTACATTGGCATCATCAAAGACTATGGCCGGGTTTTTTGCCTCAAGGCCCAGTACTTGACGTAAGCGGTTCGGCTTCGGGTGTTGCGCGACCAAAGCGTTCGAGCTTTTGGAATTTCCAATCAGCGCGAGGACGTCCACATCACCTGTTTTCATAATGGGTCCGGCCAATGTTCTTCCTCGACCAAATACAATATTCACCGCTCCTGGTGGAAACGCTTCCTTAAACGCATCGATAAGCGGAGTCAATAGTAAAACGCCATATTTAGCGGGTTTAAACACAATCGTATTGCCCATGATCAACGATGGAATGAGCAAACAAAAGGTCTCGTTCAACGGATAGTTGTACGGCCCCAAACAAAGGACCACTCCTAACGGTCCTCGACGAATTTGTGAGATTACGCCATCCTTACTTGCGACGTGTGAACCCCTGCGCTGCAGCTCTTTATATTCTTCAATAGTGTCGTAGATGTAATCCACGGTGCGGTCAAACTCCTTGTAGGCTGCGCTTTTGTTTTTTGCGATTTCCCACATCAACAGCTCGCTCACCTCTTCACGCTTTTCCTTCATAAGCGCCACAAATTTCTCCATCGCCACGATCCGCGCAGAAGCACCTGCGGTAGGCCAATAGCCGCGTCCATTGTTGTATGCTGATTTTGCAGCCTGAAGTGCTTTAAGTCCAGCTGCCTCGTCCAGCGTTGGTGATGCGCCTAGGTACACTCTTTCCGTAATACCGTCTTTTGAAACCTTGCCCATGGGGCTGTATACTTCTTCGAAGTCTCCCTCCCAGTGTTCGATGGTTCCGTTAATTAAGTACTGGTTCCATTTGAACGGTTTTGGCGGTTCAAACTCTGCGATAGGTAGTTGCTTAGAGCTTGCTTTCATGTTCTTGTTCAATTAGTTAATGACTTATACAAGGATAAAATGGACGGATTAGTTCATCCTTATCTAAAAGTAAATTAAACAACATTCATGAGCGCACTACGTGATATGTATTACGCGACTGCTTTGTAACTTGCCAAAAATCCTATCCATTATGACCCTTCACCCAATACACACTGGGAACTTTAAGCTTGACGGCGGCGCCATGTTTGGTGTTGTGCCAAAGGGCCTTTGGGAGCGCACGAATCCCGCAGATGAAAAGAATCTTTGTACCTGGGCCATGCGCTCTTTGCTCATTGAAGACGGGGACCGATTAATTTTGATCGATACGGGAATCGGCAACAAACAGAGCGAGAAATTCTTTTCACATTATTACCTGCACGGTAACCACAGCCTTGACGCCTCCCTAGCACTACGAGGGTTTAATCGCGATCAAATCACTGATGTCTTCCTTACGCACCTGCACTTTGATCACGTCGGTGGCGCCGTTCAGTGGAACAAAGACCGCTCGGGTTACGAACCTGCGTTTAAAAACGCAACGTATTGGACAAACGAACGCCATTGGAATTGGGCCATAAAACCCAATGCTCGCGAACGCGCCAGTTTCCTTTCTGAAAACATCTTACCGCTTCAAGAAAGTGGTCAATTAAAATTCATAGCGGCTCCGGAAAACCAGCACCGCATCAATACCGGCTTAGGTTTCGACGCGTTTGTCGTCAATGGCCATACCGACGCACAAATGTGTCCTATTCTCGACTACAAGGGTAAAACATTGGTCTTTATGGCGGACCTGTTACCTTCCACAGGACACATCCCATTGCCCTATGTCATGGGATACGATACCCGCCCACTACTCACGCTCGACGAACGGACAAGAATCTTTACCGAGGCGGCGGAAAACGGCTATCATTTATTTCTAGAGCACGATGCCTACAACGAGGTTTGTACCCTGGAAATGACAGAAAAAGGACCGCGTCTTGCGGATAACGGTCGACTAGACCATTACTTCATATAACCCTTCTACCATGAAGAAAACTATACTCACGTTGTTTCTGACGTTTTCGGGAATTGCGCACGGACAATACTGGCAGCAATCGGTCGACTACAACATGGACATTACCATGAATGTGGAAAACCATCAATACGACGGCTACCAGAAGGTATTGTACACCAACAACAGTCCCGATACCCTTCTAAAGGCGTATTTCCACCTGTACTTCAATGCGTTTCAACCGGGAAGTATGATGGATGTACGCTCGAGGACCATTAAAGATCCAGACCGTCGCGTAACGGACCGTATTTACGGGCTTAGCCAAGATGAAATTGGCTTTCAGGAAATTCGTGAGCTCACTCAAAACGGAATGCCGCTGGGTTGGGAAGTGAACGGAACCGTGTTGAAATGTGCCCTTGCCGAGCCGCTGCTTCCTGGTGAAAGTACCACGTTTGAGATGCGTTGGAACGCGCAGGTTCCAAAACAGATTCGCCGTTCTGGTTGGAACAACAAAGAGGGGGTTGAATTTACCATGACCCAATGGTATCCTAAACTTGCAGAATACGATAAAGACGGATGGCACCCGGACCAATACGTTGGACGTGAGTTTTACGGCGTATGGGGAACCTTTGATGTGACTGTTCACATCGATAAAAATTACGTGCTTGGCGGCACCGGCTACCTGCAAAACCCGGAAGACGTTGGTTTTGACTACGGCGGAGTAAAAAAGGTTCGATTAGGGCGCAATGAACTCCGCACCTGGCACTTCAAAGCAGATAGCGTACACGACTTTGCCTTCGCTGCCGATCCGGATTACAAACACGTGCAGCTTCAGATCGAAAACGGTCCTTTAGTGCACTTATTGTACGATCCTAAAACGGCAAACGAAGCGAATTGGGTCAAAATTCAAGACGGCTACCTCCAGGGGTACTTTGATTTTATGGCGCAACATTTTGGCAAATATCCCTACAGGCAATTCTCGCTGATTCAAGGCGGAGACGGCGGTATGGAATATCCCATGTGTACCATGATGCTTGGCGGTGGTGATGATTTCGAGGGCTTTACCGGACTTTTTGTGCACGAGGGAACGCACAATTGGTACTACGGCGTGATCGGAACCAATGAAGCGGCCTATCCTTGGATGGACGAGGGCTTCACCTCTTATGCGGAGGAAGAGTGTATGAATGTTCTTTTCAGCCGTGGCGAAAGCAATCCACACCTTGGGGCTTATAGAGCTTATGTCTATTTAGACACCTCCGGCCTTCGCGAACCGCTCAGCACACCTGCAGATCATTTTAAGTACAACCGCACCTATGGTATCAATAGTTACAGTGCCGGAGCGCTGTTTTTAAACCAATTAGAATACATCATCGGCGAAGAACCTTTCGCCCGCGGCATGAAGCGGTACTGGAACCAATGGCAGTTCAAGCACCCGAAACCAGAAGATTTTATTCGCATCATGGAGCGTGAATCGGATCTCGAGTTAGATTGGTACCTCAGCTATTATGTCGACCAAGTAAAAAGTATAGATTACGCCGTATCATTGACGCGCAGCGATGATAAGGGCGCTGAGATCCTCCTTGAACGAAAAGGCCTTTTCCCGATGCCAATAGATTTGCGCATCACCTATGCCAGTGGAAGAGTAGAAATGCTGAATATTCCGCTAGTGAGCATGTATGGAGCGAAGCGTGTTGAGGAATACGACGTTCAAGCACCGTGGGGATGGACACACCCGGAATACCTTCTAAAGCACACCGCAACAGAACCTATTATTTCGGTTGAAATAGATCCGTCGAAGCGTTTGCTTGACATCGACAGGACAAACAACGTTTGGAACATCGACTAATAAAAAGGGCCCGCAGCTGCGGGCCCTCTTGTTACCTTTTCTTCGGGCCACTCTTGTGTTTAGCCGCCTTTGTCATGCGCTTTTTCGCACCCTTGCCCAGGTTATACCCTTTTGCGTTTTTCGGTTTTTTCGGGTGCTTTGATGGACCCGGTTCCTCCAATTCTGCGGCAGTTTTCCCGCTGCGTGGGCTAACCTTACTCATCGAAACTGATGACTAATTCATCACTAGTAGCGTGCGTCTGGCAAGTCAATACATAACCGTCCTTAACCTCGTCATCCACCAACGCATAGTTCATAACCATCTCTGCAGTTCCTTTGAGCACCTTCGCTCTACAAGTACAACAAACGGCTCCTTTACACGCGTACGGCACATCGGCCCCGGCGTCCAATGCCGCGTCGAGAACATAGTCCTTAGGTCCCATTTCAAAATGCGTTTCCTCACCATCCAACACTACAGTAACCTTAGCATTTGCGCTGGCCTTAGCGGATGATTTTGCTTTCGCCTCAGTGGTTGCTCCGGCCGTATTGAACAGTTCGAAATGTATTGTAGATTTTGCCGTTCCCAAAGATTCTAAAACGCCACTCACGCCCTCGATCATGCCCAACGGTCCACATAAAAAATGTCCTGTAGTAGTCGCTACATCGAAGAACTTACCGTTGTATGCCTTCACCTTATCCGCATCTAGTCTACCGGTAGTGAAGTCACTTCCTTGGTCTTCACGGCTGAGTACGTGATGCACCTCGAAACGATCAACATAGGTGTTTTTTAAATCTTCCAGCTCATCTTTAAAAATGATACTGTTGCTGTTCTTATTCCCATAAAATAGGGTAAATGTACTCTCGCTATCGCTATTTAAGACCGATTTCGCTATAGCCGCAATAGGCGTAATTCCCGAACCCGCGGCCCAGCCTACAACATGTGCAGCGCTGCCCTCGTGCTTCCATGCAAAATTACCCATAGGCGCCATGCTCTCAAGCGTATCACCCGCTTTTAGGGTTCTGTTGGCATAGGTAGAAAACTTACCGCCTTCAATTTCCTTAATCGCTACGCGCAGCTCTCCTTCGTGCGGTGCTGCACAAATGGAATACGAACGACGTATTTCCTCGCCGTTAATTTGAGCGCGGAACGTTAAATATTGACCCGGGGTATATTTAAAAACCGATTGTTGCTCAGCGCTTAACTCAAACGCCACGCTCACCGCATCCTCTGTCTCGCGACGCACCTCTTTTACAACGAGCGGATAAAAAGCGCCCGTTGATGTGGTCGTGCCGTCCGACTGCAATGATGGTTTTTCTTCCTTATTCTTTTTGAAAAATTTAAGCATGCTTTCTGTTTTGTGGTGTAAAGGTAGAGTGGAATCTTAAACCATAACACACCTTACGCTGTTGTGTTTTAACTTTGTAAGCGACCTAATACACAGAATGATGGGAACAAATGTATCATTAGAAGAAAATTTTCAGACGTACGTCGATGGGGAAAACAAGGTAGAACCCAAAGATTGGATGCCTGAAAAATACAGAAGAACCCTAATCCGTCAAATATCACAACATGCTCATAGTGAGATAATTGGAATGCAACCGGAGGCCAATTGGATCACCCGTGCACCCTCACTAAGAGCGAAGCTTATCCTGCTCGCTAAAGTACAAGATGAGGCCGGCCACGGGCTCTATTTATACAGTGCTGCAGAGACGCTTGGTGAGTCTCGAGAAAAGATGATTTCCGACCTTCAAAGCGGAAAAGCGAAATACAGCTCCATTTTTAACTACCCCACTCCATCGTGGGCAGATATGGGTACCATCGGCTGGTTAGTAGATGGCGCTGCGATCCAAAACCAAGTGATGCTCACCCGTACATCTTACGGACCCTATGCACGTGCAATGGTTAAAATCTGTAAGGAAGAAAGCTTCCATCAACGTCAGGGCTATGAGGTGGTCATGAAATTGGCTCAGGGAACACCAGAGCAAAAAACCATGGCACAAGAAAGCTTGAACCGCTGGTGGTGGCCATCTTTAATGATGTTTGGTCCATCCGATGACGATAGTCCGAACAGCGCTCAAAGCATGAAATGGAAAATCAAGCGTAAAAGCAACGATACTCTACGTCAAGAATTTGTAGATAAAACAGTGCCTCAAGTGGAATACCTCGGGCTAACCGTGCCTGATTCAGATTTGAAGTGGAACGAGGATCGTGGACATTACGATTTTGGAGTCATTAATTGGGACGAGTTTTACGACGTGATTCAGGGTAACGGTCCTTGTAACAAAGAGCGTATTGCCCACCACGTTGATGCACACGAAGAAGGCGCTTGGGTGCGTGAAGCCGCCAATGCTTTTGCACAAAAACAAGCACAACGCAAGAAAAATACAGGCGCCGCCGCCTAAAACCTATCCCGCATGAATAAAGACCACTGGAAGCTTTGGGAAGTGTTCCTCCGTTCAAAAAACGGACTTTCCCACAAACACGTAGGAAGCCTACATGCTGCCGATGCAGAAATGGCCATCCAAAATGCTCGTGACGTATATACACGCAGGAGTGAGGGCATCAGCATTTGGGTTGTTCCTTCAGAATCTATTACCGCTAGTGCCCCTGATGAGAAAGAGCCTTTGTTCGCTCCTAGCGACGACAAGGTGTACCGCCACCCAACATTCTACGACATCCCGGATGATGTCGAACACATGTAAGCAATGACTGGAGGTTGGTTAGCTGGGAAAAAATCCCAATTCACAAAGGAAGAGGCACTCAAGGAGTACTTTACCTTCCTTGCAGACGATGCGCTTATTTTAGGGCAACAGCTGAGTCGCTGGTGTTCTAAAGGTCCTGTTTTGGAACAGGATATCGCCATTATCAACACATCGTTAGATCACATCGGTCGTGCGCGACTGCTTTATCAAGAACTTGCTAAGCTTGAGGGCAACGGCGCCACTGAAGATACTTTAGCTTATTTCCGTGATCATCAGGAGTTTCGCAACGCACTGTTGTTAGAACAGCCTAACGGCCACTGGGGAGATAGCGTGGTACGCAGTTTTTTTATAGATACCTTCAATTTTTTCCTCTACGACGGGCTACGTCAGTGTGAGCACCTCGTATTAGCAGGAATAGCAGAGAAGTCCGTGAAAGAGATTGCCTACCAGGCACAATGGAGTGCAGAGTGGGTTATTCGATTAGGAGACGGTACCGAAGAATCACATGAAAAAGTTCAGAAAAGCATTGATGACTTGTGGATGTGGACCGGAGAATTGTTTGAAAAACACCCTGTCTTTGAAACGCTAGGGTCTGGTTTTATAGACTTCTCTTCGCTGAAAGAAAAATGGTTAGATAAAGTAGCGCTTGTGCTAGAAACCGCAACGTTGCAAATGCCAGATCAAGAATCGTGGATGCAGACCGGTGGACGTTTAGGTGTGCACACCGCTCATTTAGGCTTCATCCTTGCTGAAATGCAAAGTTTACCGCGAACGTACCCAAATGCAAGCTGGTAAGCTCTGATTTACACCCCGCTCGTTTAAAGAATCACAATTCCTTAACATTAATTTCCTGCTGCCTTTCAATTGCGGCACGAGGTTTGTATAAGTTATAAAACACGACGATTATACGTGTTTTTGTGTTAAGCGAGTGAGGGCTAGAGTGGGGACTTTAGCCCTCTTTTTTTGCTCCATACAAAGGAACCGGCAAACAGTATAAAACTTGCCACAGCCATGGATCCGCTAATGGAGCCGCCAACCCATTCCGAAAGAAAATAGCCAAAGATGGCGCTCAAAAGACCCTGTGCTAGAATGTACAGTGTCATGCGCTTTAAATTATCGGTGATTAAATACGCGGTTGCCGCCGGAACCACGAGAAAAGCAATGACCAAAATAGCGCCTACACTTTCAAAGCTTACTACGGTTGCTACACTGGTGGAGGCCATCAAGGTATAATGCCAAATCGCTGTTTTAATTCCTATACTCTTCGCATATTCACTGTTAAAGGAGGTAAGCAGCCAGCCCTTGTAGCCGACCCAAAAAACCAATTGGACCAAACCCAATAAAATCAACAGCGTCCAAACGGGCGTCGGCACTCCCAAGCCTAAAAAAGAACTGGTCTGTAGGGGAACAAAAGCAATTTCACCATGCAACACACAGTCCGCATCTATATCTGCTTCGCCTGCATATTTTGTAACCAGAATGACACCTACCGCAAACAAGAAGGTGAATACCGTTCCCATGGCGGCATCCGCTTGCATTTTTCCTTTTGATGAAAAGAACTGAATAAGCAGTGTTGTCACTACACCCATAATTATTGCTCCTAGAAATAACGGTACCGAAGCTCTAGAACCGCTAATTAAATACGCAATAACAATCCCTGGAAGTACTGCGTGGCTGAGCGCATCGCCCATCATACTCATCCTTCTTAGCAAGAGTAAATTACCAAGCATTCCTGTAGAAGATGCCACTAAAAATCCCGTTACTATGATCCAAAAAGCATCCATATTATAGCGCGTTTACGGGAGTGTCTGGAACCAATTCATGAATCTCCAGCAAGGGGTTAAATCTTGAACAAAGCCCCAATTCACCGAGAATTTCAGCTTCTATTTCTGGTGTTAAGAAGTGCTCCATGGTTTCAGCCTCGTCATGCACAAGGTTGATACTCATTTGCATGCGACGCTGCAGGTAGATTTCCCAAATCTTGTGGCGGCGATCAATTTCTGCACCATAAGAACGCCCTTCTGTAGAAAGTGTAAAACCCGTATGTACTTTTTTTATGAGCCCCTTTCTACGCAATCTGCGTACCGTTCTGTTCCAGAGGCGTTGCTCGAAAAACTGGCGCTGGCTTATGCTTCTCCTGTTAAAGAGTTTTCCTAGGCCACGAACTTCGTTTTGTACCGCTGTTTTTAGGAGGTTTTCTTCATTTATTCTCCTTTTCAACAATAGCTTAGACCACCGTTGATAAATGACCCCGCGCTTTGGGGCGAACAGCATCGAAATAAATGCAATTAATGAAATTATCACAATAGTCCATGGGCCGGTTGGCATCGATACCTGGCTATAGCTTACAAAAGCGCCGAGCCAGCCCGCTAATGCCCCAAAAAATCCACTCAATAGCAGTAAGCGAACAAGGCGGTTCGTCCAAAATCGGGCCGCAGTAGGGGGAATAATCAACAGCGCACTCATCATCACAATCCCTACCGCCTTGATGCCTACAGAAATACTTAAAATAGTAATGAAGCTGATCAAACCATCAATGAACTTGATGTTAATGCCTATAGCATCCGCGTATTCAAGGTTGAACACCACCGATTTTATGCTGTGATAAAAACTCAGTACCAATATCAAAACCAGTCCTGAAACCCAAGCAAAAGCAGTGCTATCCTCTGGGGTCATGGCAGCAGCATTCCCAAAAATATAATGGTCTAAACCGCTCTGTTCGCCGCCATAATTTGATTGTATGACGGTCAACAGTACTATACCGAAACCAAAGAAACTTGAAAGCACAATGGCTAGCGCACTGTCTCCTTTAATTTTACTTTGTTGCGTAATATAATCCACCAATAAAATGCTTAACCACCCGCTTATTGCTGCTCCAGTGATCAACACATAAGGATTCTTTACACCGCTTAAAAGAAATGCAATAAGCACCCCTGGAAGCATACTGTGTGCAACGGTTTCTCCAACTAGTGTTTTCTTTCTCAAAAAATTGAAACTACCTACCGCTCCAGAAACACCACCTAATAAAAGCGTTGCCAATGCTACATAGCGCACATTGGGGTCTTGAAGTGTTATGTATTTGAGAAAGAGGTCCAAACTAGCGTGCTAAATACGTTTTTAAAAGTGTGGCGTTAAACAACAACATCTCGAGGTACGTGTCTTGATCTGCATCAGGCCCTAAAGAATCACTTAAAAGTTCTGGTCCTAACACTACATCAAAGCCTTTGTCTTGACAACCACGCTGAACGCTTTCCATGGCTTGAGGACTCACAATATTCTCTAAAAAGATGGCCGGAACTTTATTCGCACAGATAAAATCAACCAATTCTGTGATTTCACGTAGACCAAACTCACTCACTGTTGAAGCGCCCTGTAAGGTCTGCACACGCATGCCGAATGTTCGTGCGAAATAACTGAGTGCATCGTGCGTAGTAATGACTAATCGTTGTTCAGGAGCGATGCGCGCTATAATTTTCTGTACGGAATCTGAAGTTGTCAAAATTTCCTGTTGGTAGTTTACCGTGGCGCTTTTAACCTGTGGGGCACTTGCTGGATAAGCGCTGGAAAGTTGTTGAGCTATATCCCCAACAATGAATTGGACCAATTCTGTATCAAACCAATAGTGCGGATCCTTACTTGCAGGGAAATTAGGATCACTGATAATAATGGAATCAGAAACGTTTGCCGCCGCATTAATGATGAGCTTGCCGTCTATTTTCTCTAAAACATCAATGATTTTACCCTCGAGATGCACACCGTGATAAATAATGACATCGGCAGCACGAATAGCGTCTAAATCACGTTTGCTCGGCTTATAAGTATGCGGGTCAATTCCTTTATCCAACAACGCAGTTACCTCAAAAGCATCACCAGAGATATTCGTCAACCAGTCTGCCATGATACTTGTGGTGCACAACACCTTAGGCTTAGAACTGGTGCCTGTATCTTCTTCATTCTGTGGCGTTGAACAAGCTCCAAAAACAAATGCTACTACTAGAAAGACAGGGGTAAAACGCATCTTATTTAAATTAATTCTAAATAACAAATGTACGGCACATCCCGCCCACTTAAAAAATCGGTAATGGAATTTTTAGAATACAACAAAAGTCGTTCGTTATGTTTAATTTTATACACTCACCTAAAAGAAGAACATGGGAAATTTCACAGCGACCACTATCTTAAAAAACCTAGGCGTAGAAGCAAAAAACGCCGGTACCGCAATTGGTAAAAAATGGCATAATTCCAGCGAATGGATTGCTTCCTATTCCCCTATTGACTCTGCGCATTTAGGCGATGTAAGTGTTACTACAGAGGAACAATACAACGCCGCAGTTTCTTCTGCAAAAACCGCTTTTAAAGATTGGAGAAATGTCCCTGCACCTCAACGCGGTGAATACATAAGACAGTTCGGTAATGAACTAAGAAATAAGAAAGAAATGCTGGGTGCCTTAGTCTCACTAGAAATGGGTAAAAGTTACCAGGAAGGCCTAGGTGAAGTTCAAGAGATGATAGACATCTGTGATTTTGCAGTAGGTCTATCACGTCAATTATATGGACTAACCATCAAAAGTGAACGTTTGGATCATCACATGATGGAACAATGGCATCCACTAGGGGTAGTAGGCGTCATCTCTGCCTTTAATTTCCCAGTTGCAGTATGGTCTTGGAACTTTGCTCTAGCCTTAGTCTGTGGTAATACGGTAGTTTGGAAAGCCTCAGAAAAGTCACCACTTTGCTCGGTGGCTTGCCAGCACATTTGGAATAAAATAGCTTCTGAAAATAATTTACCAGACGGTATTTCATCCATTGTAAGTGGTAATTATAAAGTTGGTGAATGGATCACCAACGATACGCGTATTCCTTTAGTTTCCGCTACAGGATCTACCCGAATGGGAAGAATTGTTGGTGCTGCAGTTGCTCAGCGATTTGGAAAAAGTATCCTTGAATTAGGGGGTAATAACGCTATTATTATTACGCCAAGTTCAGATTTAAAAATGACCGTAACCGGAGCTGTTTTTGGAGCTGTTGGTACTTGTGGACAACGTTGTACCTCTACTCGCCGTTTGATCATTCACGAATCCGTTTATGATAAAGTCCGTGATGCGTTAGTTGGTGCTTATGACCAATTAAAAATTGGTAGTCCACTCGATGAATCTAATCATGTGGGTCCGCTTACTGATGCAGATGCTGTTGCTGCATTCTTAACAACCATTCAAAACGCTCAAAGCGAGGGAGGAAAAGTTCTTTGTGGTGGTACCGTTTTAAGCGGCGGTATTTATGAAAATGGATTGTATGTGAAGCCGTGTATTATTGAAGCGGAAAATCATTACAACGCGGTACAAACAGAAACTTTCGCACCTATTCTTTACCTTATTAAATATTCTGGAGGTATACATGAAGCATTAGCACTTCAAAACGGTGTTCAGCAAGGATTATCTTCAGCTATTATGACTAGCGACATGCGTGAAGCTCATATTTTCTTAAGCGAAAGTGGATCAGATTGTGGTATTGCTAATGTAAACATTGGAACTTCTGGAGCTGAAATAGGCGGAGCTTTCGGTGGTGAAAAAGAAACGGGTGGAGGTCGTGAAAGCGGTTCAGACGCTTGGAAAGCATATATGAGAAGACAAACAAATACAATTAATTACGGAAGTGATTTACCTTTAGCACAGGGTATTGAATTTAATCTTTAGACCGTGATTACAACAGTTCAACTAGGAGGACCCGTTCAATCGCGTCCTCCTTTTTTATTTTTCGGATTAGGCAGCTGTTTCGTTCAAAACCTTGCTGCTCCATTGGATAAAATAAATATACCCTACCAATTCAATCCTTTAGGAACCTCTTTTAATCCAGTGAGTATAGCACAACAATTGGAATGGCTCATACAACCTGAAGGAACTTTAAATCAGATTTATCTGCACCAAGGGGTATACCACCAACTTCATGCGGCAAATAAATTTCAGCATACAGATAAAAACCGTTTAGACGCGTTTATCAATGATGCTCAAACCAACGCCCGCGATCATTTAAACCGAAGTGAACATCCCGTGCTTATTATTTCGTTTGGTACAGCGCATTGTTGGGAAATAAACGGGACTATTGTTAATAATTGCCATAAGCTACCTCAAGATCTCTTCAAGCGTAGGTTGCTCGAGTTAGATGAAATCACTGAAGCTTGGACTTCAATCTTAACTCATGTACCTAAGCACTGGCAAATTATTTTTACTGTGAGCCCAGTAAAATATACCAAGGTCGGTCTACAAGAAAACTTTATCAGTAAATCTATTTTACGACTAAGTATAAAATCAATTGTGGAGCAACATTCTAACTGCTTGTATTTCCCTAGTTATGAAATAATTACAGATGAATTAAGGGATTACAGTTATTTTAAAGATAATGGAACTCACCCAAATGAGGCCGCGGTTGAAATCGTGTTTGAACGGTTCAGATCATTTCTTAATTTCTAAAAAATCTGGACGGATTGTAGCTAGTTTTAAAACTGCAGCAACGCTAATACTGTCTCTTATTGATCCATTGAGCACTTGATTATAAAGTGTACTAAAATGCAGGCGTTCTAAGCGAAGATTTTCCGTGTCTTCGTGAGATGTACCTAAAAAGGTTAAAGATTCCGCTAAGAAGACCACAGCACGTTCATTCGTCACGCTGTTGCTTAAATCCATTTGAAGAAATTCAGTCCACTCGTCAGCTGCATAACCCACTTCCTCTTGTAACTCACGTTTTGCGCTTTCTAAAGGGTTTATTCCTAAGGGTCCACCGCCCTCAGGAATTTCCCAGCTGTATGCGTTTAACGGGAATCTGAATTGCCCCACACGCCAGGTGTAACCTTCTGTATCAATTGGAATAACACCAATGGCTAAATTTTTAAAATCCACTTCACCGTAAATACCCGCTGTACCTCCTGGTGTAGTAACCTCATAATGCCGTACTGTGATCCAAGCATTATCGTAAACCTCATTAGAGTTCTTAACTATCCAGTCTCCTCTATTTATATATGTATTCATTTTAAAAGATATATAGTAATATATATAGTGTGTTGATAACCGTGATAACTCATCAACCTTGCAGTAATTAGTAATAGTAATTCTACTTTATTAACACTTTTAGTAATAATTAAAATATTGATTAACAGTAATTTATGTAAATTACTTATTAAGTGTTAATAATGAAGTTCACTGTGTTAAGTTGATAAATAAAAATGAATGGACAGGGAATATCTACGCTTTAAGGGTTTATAAATGGAAGAGAACATTTTCTAACTCAGAAGGCTTATGTCGTGGATTTTTTGAATTAGGTAAAACTTTGAGATAAGCAAGAGAAAGTTTTCATAGGATATGATCTACTTATCCACTTTTATACACAGTGTAATTCACAACATTTACGACCTTTGTAGAAATTTACTACCGAATGAAAATAGCAATTGGATGTGACCATGCAGGGGTTGAATTAAAAGAAGTTTTAATTCAATTAATAACAGAATTAAAACACGACGCGCTTGATAAAGGGCCGTTCTCAAGTGATAGTGTAGATTATCCAGATTACGGTCATGCTGTTGCTATAGCTGTTGATGAGGGTGATGCGGATTTAGGTGTAGTTATTTGTGGTTCAGGTAACGGTATAAACATGACGGTTAATAAACATCAAGGTATTCGTGGTGCGCTGTGTTGGACACCAGAAATAGCGGCGCTTGCTCGTCAACACAACGACGCAAATATTGTAGCAATACCTGCACGGTTTATTTCAACCGACGAGGCAAAACTGATTGTTTCAGAGTTTTTAACTCAGGAATTTGAAGGTGGACGTCACCAAAGAAGGGTAGGTAAAATAGCTTGTAGTTAATCTATTTAACGACTTGGTAAACTAATTCACCTTCATATGAAGTGAGTTGTACCTTAGCTTGTTGCTCCCAGATCCCTTGTAAGAATCGTAGAGAATAGTCACCATAAGTTCCACTTGGAGGGGGTAATGTTTCTAAGAGGTTTATTAATTCTATTGGTGTTATTTGACTAGGATAACTAGGAAGGACCTCATTACTTTTATACATACATTCTACTAAATATTCTTTGAAGCTTCCTTTATAAAAAGGAAATAAAAAGCCGCCTTTAACATCCGTATTTACAAACCAATTCACGGTTGCGTGCACTTCTAAACCTGAGGCAGCGACGTATTCTATTGGATATGATTTTAAATCAGTAATAAGGGCAAGTCCATCCAACTCACGGATAAAAGGGTGATCAGTATTCAAAACAAACAAAGGGTCTGTATTTGAGCGCTCAGCAACAATGACTTGATAATTATTTTTTAAGAACCAATTCGTGATAGAATCGTTCTTCATGCAATAACTATCTTGAAAAAATAATACTGCGGGATTTTTAGTCCGCCCCATTTGGACCAATTTATAATTAGGGACGTTTGTTTCTATCTCCTTTATAGGTGAACAGTTAGTAATCAATAATGACAGAGTTACAAGAATTACAGCGTTTTTTACGCGTAGTTTATCTACGTAAGTCATTGTATTACAGTATTTTACTATTATTATTTAGTGTTGTTGAAGCCATTGCATTAGCGCTGTATAACCATTATTTCATTCCAGAGCTTGTTGCTTTTAGAAAGATAGTAGTAATCCTACTGGTACTGACTTTAACTGCCTTCTTATTTTGGCCAATTCGTTATTTGATACAAGTATTATGGACTAATTACTATTCCTTAAATCGTGTTGCTAAAAGTTTAAAGAGTTATGATAAAGGAAGGCTCGATGAACTAACAGGTTTATCTAAAAACGAGTTGGATAAATGGGCACAAGTCGTTGTATTAAAAAAGGTCTATTTAGAATTACCGGTATTTAAAACGACACTGAAAAAAAACATACCGTTTTCAACCATAATTGGGGCATTAGCACTTTTAGTGTTAACAATTTTAATAAGTCCAAAATCAATTTTAACTGAAGGTAAGGACGAGATTGTTAGCGGTACTTATACACGTGAGGCTATCTTACTAGATATAAATGATACTGTACATACGTTATTCAACGAAGTTTTAGAGTTGAGTCATCCGCACCTTACACCTTTCTATAAAGGGAGTGTTACCGAAAGTGTATTGATAAGGCAAAATGAAACGATCAATTGGGAACTTAATGGAAGGTTCTATAGAAAACAAACAGTAGTATGTGATAGCGTGCCAAAATTAACGTCCTGGAGCGCTACAATAAAACCACCTAACTATCTTAAGCTATCCACATATATAACTCAGGATACCATTAAAGCATTTAAAGGATCTTTAATTACACTGGAGTACCAAGGAGTTCTAAAAGATAAAATAGCAGTTAATGTTTCACGTGAAACAAATAGCACATCGTTTAAATGGGATGGGGCACCTATTGAATTAAAAACAGCGTATTGGACAACGATATTACCAACCGTTGAACTTACAGACGCTTCTCCTTCTATTTCAGTGCTGACTAATACCAACGATTCGCTAATCATACAGGTCACTGATGACTATGGCTTAATGAAATTAAGTATAGATACTCGAGAAGTACAAGTTAATGGATTAACCACGATTGTTAGCCTTCCTTGGGGTAGTCGAAAAGCTGTGGTAATTAAAGCTTTCGATAATAACCAGAATGGTATTAAGAGAGAGTTAAGAAGGCCAGTACTTAACGCGACTGATTTATTAAAAGAGGCATCTGATCAAGCCTTAAAAAGTACCATTACTGATAATCAGGAGGAGACACTGAAAGAATTTAGAAACAAGCAGCTAAGTGAAGAGCAGAACGAGAAGGTCAAGGATGTGGTTGAAAAAAAGCCACTTCAAATAGAGGTTAAAGAAGAGATTGAACCATTAGATGAACTACTTCAGCGGTTAGATGAGTTGTGGAGAATGGAAGAAGCCATCGAACTCTTATCAATGGTAGACTCTTTAAGAGACGAGGGTTTAGATAGTGCAGTATTCAAAGCAGCGGAATCGCTAGAAGATCTTAGTATAGAAAAACTTCAACCAGCTATAGAAGGTATGAAGGGTATGGATAAAGAGGGTGAGAATAGGGAGAAGCAAGCGAAGGCATCTAGTGATAAATTAAAGGAGTTACTAGCCACGAACACTGTAGAGGTTCAAGAAGATAATGTAGCGCGTATAAAACGGTTGCTAAAAAATGGATGGTTAGTGAGTGTGGCTCAAGAAAATTTACAAAAACTTGCAACGGCGGTAAACAAGGCACGTTCGCAGCAGCTTGTACTTGCAAATGAAAAAGCGATAAAAGACACCTTGGATTTATTATTAATTCATGAACCGCTATTAAGTCAGTTACTGTCTGAAAAACGAATGAGTCTTAGTTCTGCGATGCGGACGATTGAATCAAAAATGACAGCTGGTAAAAATCTGGATGCTGATATTGGCTATGCAATCACAGCATTAAACGATATCAATCAAGCGTTGTATTTTATACTAGAGAGTGAAAAATCAAGCTTAAATCAAGCAAAGAAGGACTGCAAAAAAGGTAAACCAGGTACCTCAGGAAAACCCTCATCAGCAGGAGAAGGTAAAGAAGGAAAAAAAGGTACTCCGAAGCCCTCAAAAAAACCAGGGGGAAGAAAGAAGGGAAGAACTGGTGAACCAAAGGAGGGACAAGAGGGAAGTAAGCCTGGTTCATCGGGTAAGCCAGGTGAAAAGGAATTGTTAAAGAGAATTGAGGCGGCAAAGGAAGACATTGTCAAATCAAGTGATCGTTCAGAGGAGCTTTTGGAAAACATAGAACGATTGAAAGAAGAAGTATTATTTAATACGGAACTAACAGAGAGAGATCTGAACGAGCTGGAAGAGCGGTTATGGCGTGTTGAGGAAAGCGTATTTAATAAAAAAGAATTAGGTGAAAGTAGAGACAGCGAGTCAGGAAACGAATCAAAATCAAAAGGCGGAGAAAGCATTGATTTTAAGGTGTTAAAATCCAAAGAGACCGACTTACCTTTACCGGTGCTTAAGAAGCTGTAGAAATGGATGTAGATGTACAGTTGGTTGTTATGGTGAAGCGGGCAATTCAGGAGCTCAATCCATCGTTACGATTAAAGAAGATAGATGTTCACGGTTGTTCAGATGAAGAGTTGTTAGTTATAAATAAAGAGCATCTCAATCATGATTATTACACGGATATCATCACGTTTGATTATTCCCGTGGCGACAGAATAAGCGGTGAGCTTTTTATAAGCCTAGATCGGGTAAAGGATAATGCCCAGGTTCTTGGAGTGACCTATAGCTCTGAATTAAGAAGAGTTGTGGCGCATGGTATTCTCCACTTGACAGGGCTAAAAGATAAGACTGAAGAGGAAATCAAAGTAATGCGTCGTAAAGAAGATGAAGTGTTAGCTTATTTAGAAAACTATGGTTCTTGACGAAAAATATGATGTAATTGTAGTTGGAGGCGGTCATGCGGGCTGCGAAGCAGCGTATTGTGCCGCGAAGATGGGCGCCAATGTTCTGCTTATTACAATGAACATGCAAAGCATTGGACAAATGAGCTGTAATCCCGCAATGGGCGGGGTTGCGAAGGGCCAGATTGTTCGTGAAATAGACGCATTGGGAGGAGGAAGCGCACTCATAACGGATAAGAGTATGATTCAGTTCCGTATGCTAAATAGAAGCAAAGGACCTGCCATGTGGAGCCCCCGGGTGCAAAGTGACCGCATGTTGTTTGCCCAATATTGGAGGGAACTCTTGGAAGAAACACCGGGACTAAATATGTTCCAGGACATGGTTATTGGACTAAACGTGAGTGATAACACTGTTCATGGCGTTAGGACTTCGCTAGGTTTAACGTTCGAGGCAGATACGGTTATTCTAACCTCAGGCACATTTATGAACGGGCTTATCCATGTAGGAGATAAGAACTTTGGAGGTGGTAGAGCTGGCGAGCGCGCAAGCACGGGTATCACAGAGGAGTTGGTTGCTATGGGTTTTGAGGCCGGTAGAATGAAAACGGGCACACCTCCACGAATAGATGGAAGATCATTGGATTTTTCTGTAATGGAAGAACAGCCTGGGGACGAGCAACCCGGTCAGTTCAGTTTTGAAGGCGATTATGTGCTCAAAAACCAGAGAAGCTGCTGGATAACGCACACCTCACAAGAGGTTCACGATGTTCTTAAGAAAGGATTTGATCGTTCCCCTCTATTCAACGGAACGATAAGAGGCACAGGCCCGCGTTATTGCCCCTCGATAGAAGATAAGATTGATCGATTCTCTGAAAAAACGTCGCATCAGATATTCGTAGAGCCCGAAGGGTGGAATACTGTAGAGGTTTATGTTAACGGCTTTAGTTCCAGCCTTCCCGTAGAGATACAATATGAGGCCTTGCATAAAGTAAGAGGTTTTGAAAATGCAAAGTTCTTTAGGCCGGGATACGCCATCGAGTACGATTATTTCCCGCCAACACAGCTTAAACATACGTTAGAAACAAAGCTCGTAAGCGGCTTGTATTTCGCTGGTCAAATCAACGGTACCACAGGATATGAAGAGGCCGCTTGTCAAGGTCTTATGGCTGGTGTAAATGCCGTGTTAAAGACGCGCGGTGAGGATCCCTTTATTCTGGGAAGAAACGATGCATACATAGGGGTTTTAATAGACGATCTTATTACTAAAGGCACAGAGGAACCGTATAGAATGTTTACTTCAAGAGCGGAATATAGATTGTTGTTGCGTCAGGATAACGCGGATATAAGGCTCACTAAACTAGGCCATGCGGTCGGTTTAGCATCAGAGAAAAGGGTTGCCTTATTAAACGAGAAAGAGCGTTTAATTTTAGACGGTAACACGGCGTTGGATAAAAACCTGCCCCTAGCGTATGTAAACGAGGTTCTCGAGCGACGGGGTGAAAAAAATGCAACGGAAAAAACAAAGACGAGTAAGCTGGTTGCCCGGCCAAATTTGAAGCTTGACGATTTTAGCACCAAGTTCGAAGACAAAGAATGGTGGCGTTCCGATGTTATAGAGCAACTTGAAATAGACATTAAGTACGGCGGATATATAAGTCGTGAACGCGAGAACGTTGAAAAAATGAAACGCCTGAACACGAAGAGCATTCCAGAAAAGTTTGATTACGATAAGGTCAAGGGTTTAAGTTATGAGGGGCGCGATAAGCTTAAAGCGATTCAGCCGGCAACGATAGCACAAGCCTCAAGAATCAGTGGCATTAGTCAAAGCGACATACATGTGTTGCTTGTATATATGGGTAGATAAGGTAATAGTTTCACGTGAAACACTATGAGAGAAGAGTTAACGCATTGTCCGGCATGTTTAAAAAAAGACACATCCTTTTACCAGTCGGTAAAAGATTTCAGCACGAGTAAAGAGATCTTTGATATTTGGTCTTGTGGACACTGTTCCCATTTGTTTACCAATCCTCGCGTAAAGGAAGATTTAGTAGGTCCTTATTACGACAACCCAGACTACATCAGCCATACGGATGATGATACTTCTGTGTTTGCAAAAGTGTATCAATTTTTGCGTGAGATTAATTTGAATTGGAAACACGGCCACGTTCAAAAATATGCTGAGGGAAAATCACTTTTAGACTACGGTTGCGGAACGGGCCAATTCATGCAAAAGATGGCCTCTAAAGGCTACGAGGTCCAGGGTGTAGAGATTAACGAAGGCGCACGGGAAAAAGCCTCTAAATTTGGGAGTGTTTATAGCGCCATAAGCGAGGTAAAGGACAGGGTAGACGCAATTACGATGTGGCACGTTTTAGAGCACGTCTATAATTTGGATGAATTGCTTCAAGCGTTTAAATCAAAACTCAAATACAACGGAACACTACTAATTGCCGTTCCCAACCCAGAGAGCCATGACGCACAGCATTATGGCGTGCATTGGGCAGCTTGGGACATCCCTATTCACGTTCACCATTTTACCAAAAAGAGCATGAAAACCGTGTTAGAGCGTAACGGATTTGAATTACAAGAGGTTTTACCCATGTCTTTGGATAGTTATTACATCAGCCTGATTAGCGAGCAGTATAAAGAAGGCGCTCCCACAAAACGCACACGTCATTGGTTGAAAGGTCTTGTTCGAGGAACCATCAGCAACATTAAAGGAGGTAAGAAAAATAAGAGTTCTTTGATTTACGTCTTTAAGAACGCTTAGTTACCACGGAAGGCGCTATATAACGCATAGGAAGTATGCGTTAATGTTGTTTTTACATGAACGTTTCTTTCCAGGTCGTTGAGACAGTCTCCAAGTGACTTTGTAATACCGGAGGCACCTTTTGGAACCACGGCGCCGCTTAGCTTCTGGACGTTGATTACACCGAGGTCTGTAGCACTGTTAGGGGTGTTTTGAACATTGTGGTAAAAGCCACGCTCTAAAAAATGTAAAGACCTGAAAATAAGGGTTTTAAGAGACTCTTTTGGCAGAGAAGCAAGCTCGTTTACTACCGATGTAATTTCCACGGGCACCCCTTTGTAGCACGTTCTCATCCATTCAGCAAAACGATCAATCTGAGTGCTTTCGGGATCATCATAAGCGGTTATTGCAGCGCCCAGGTTTGGAGCGAACACCATGCTTAAAAGCCGTTTTGTTTGTTCAGGGCTATTTTCAAAGTGTTGGTCGAAAGATGATTCGTCTAGTGGTTTGCAAGACCAAGGTGCACATCGTGACACGATGGTAGGAAGTAGCTTGTTTTTTCGATGCGAAACAAGAATAATGAACGTATTGGGCAGAGGCTCTTCTATGAGCTTAAGCAGCTTGTTAGAAGCGGTTGTTTTAATCTGTTCAGGCATCCATATCAGGAGCACTCGGTTTCCGCCTTCCGCAGCGGTTAAACTAAGCTTTTGCTGAAGATTTTGAATTTCCTTTACAGGAATTTGCAATTGCTGGTTTTTGCTTGTGATCTGCCTTTGCCAGCTGTCGGGATCAAGGAAGGGATTTTTTAAGAGTGCTTGTCTGAAGTCTTTTAGAAAATCGTCGGCCGTGCCCGTGCTTCCGCCGCTTACAAAAGGAAAGGTGAAGTTTAAATCAGGATGCTCAAGTTTTTCTACGCGCTTACAGTTTCTACATGTTCCGCAGGCGGTTTTTGTCTCGCAGAGAAGCGTTGCCGCTAATCTAAGGCCAATGGGTAAAGGATCTTCTCCGGCGCCGCCATAAATAAGATTTGCATGATGAAGTTTTTTGCCGGCGTGAGCAGCAAATAATTGGTCCATCAAATCTTGATTGTTATATATGCTGAACATCTAATGTAGAGTGAAAATTGGGTAGTAAATTGGGCGCTGAAATAACACTCAAAAATATATGAAAAGCTTCGACTTTAAAGATAAGAAAGTTCTAATCCGTGTTGACTTTAACGTACCGCAGGATGAAAACCTTGCTGTTACTGACAATACACGAATTATGGCAGCGGTACCAACAATCAAAAAAGTGTTGGCTGCAGGCGGAATTCCGGTTTTGATGAGCCATTTAGGCCGTCCAGATGGAGCGCGTGTTCCAAAAATGTCTTTGAGTGCGCTGGTCGGTGAAGTTGAAAAGGCGGTTGGCGCGACTGTTCATTTTGCGGAGGACTGTATTGGTCAGGCGGCTGAATCGGTTGTTGCGAAAGCAAAGCCAGGTGAAGTGGTGTTGTTAGAGAATCTACGTTATTACAAAGAAGAGACGAGCGGCGACGAGGGATTTGCTAAAGCTTTGGCAGCATTAGGCGATATCTATTTGAACGACGCGTTTGGAACGGCCCATAGGGCGCATGCCTCAACGGCTATTATTGCACAGTTTTTCTCACCAGAGAACAAAGGGTTCGGTGACTTGATGAATGCTGAGGTTGAGAGCATTTCAAAAGCGCTGGGTAGTGACCGTAAATCTACCGTTGCTATAATTGGTGGGGCCAAAGTCAGCTCAAAAATCGGAGTGATTACCAATATGATTGACAACGTTGGCACTGTAATTATTGGTGGCGGTATGGGCTTCACTTTTGTGAAGGCGATGGGCGGCGCCATAGGAACGTCTTTAGTCGAAGACGATAAGCTAGACTTAGCGAAGCAACTAATTGAGGAAGCTAAAGAGAAGGGGTGTAATCTTTTGATTCCTGTAGATACCTTAATTACAAAGGACTTCGCAGATACGCCAGCTGAGCGTGTATGTCCTATTGGGGAGATTCCTGAAGGTTATATGGGGCTAGATAACGGTCCGCAAAGTGTTGCAAATGCTTTAGAGGCTTTGGCATCGAGTAAAACCATTATTTGGAACGGTCCTATGGGCGTGTTTGAGTTTGAGAATTACGCGGGTGGAACCAAAGCGGTAGCACAAGCCGTAGCAGATGCAACAGCAATGGGCGCGTTCTCGCTTATTGGCGGGGGAGACAGTGTGGCAGCAGTGAATAAGTTCGGTTATTCCGAAAAGGTAAGCTACATCAGTACGGGTGGCGGCGCAATGCTTGAGTTTCTTGAGGGAAAAACACTTCCTGGCGTAGCGGCGCTTAGTTAAGCAGGAATAAGGCTTTCTCCAATACTAACGAGGTCGAGTAAAAAGGGGTAACAAACAGAATTGGTCACCCAGGAGGGGTGGCTGAATCCAATGCCAAGCTGGATTTTCGTGTAGGCAAACGTTAAAAGCGTCAGCCAAAAACAGGCTTTAACAAGCCCGAATATGGCGCCAAGCACGCGGTTAATACCACCAAGGAAGATGGAGCGGAGAATTTTATCCAGTAGTTTGCCTAACAGCATAACGATCAGATAAAATCCAAGGAACACGAGAACGTAAGAGGTCAATTGAATGTACTTCTCTCCGACAAATGAGGTGATATACGGCTGCACCTGTGAATGAAATAGAAAAGACACCGCGACACCGCCTATTACAGCCACGATTCCCGCGATTTCTTTCACAAAGCCTTTCCATATACCTTTAGCAAGAAGAAAGGCGCAGAAAACAACGATAACAAGGTCTAGTCCAACCATAATAGCGGCAAATTAATGAGAAGCGAAGAATTAAAGCAAGATTGGGAGCGATTAGTAACAAAACTTACGAAACAATTTCCCGGCGATGGAGATTTAGATTTAGACGGGGTTTTACTTCTTATTGGAACCCAGGAACTTCAGATGGGTTATATCAAAATGAAAAAGGACGTGAAAATTAACGTGCTTCACATTGCTATATGTACCATTCTAGAACCGTTCGGTTATTATGAATTTGAAAAGCGTGATGAAGAAGGCTGGCCCCATTTTACTGCGCTTAAGCCGCTACCAAACCTAAAAGCGGGTGAGCAAACCATATTAATGAAAGAAGCGGTCGTGCAGTACTTTAAGGCAAACGGGTATTTATAAAAAAAGCGGGCTTCTAGCCCGCTTTTGTATTCGTAAGAAAAAGTTTTTAGCATCCAGGATCACTAGGATCATAAGGGAGCAAAACGATTTCTGTTTCTACAGTCTTATTGGGCTCTAGTTTAATAAAGCCACAACCAATGTGCGTAAATGGATTTTCGCCGCGTGTTCCTAATACTTTGAATACAGCCTCATAGTCGTATTCAAATTCTACGATCCCGTCTAAACCGGTAACTCCAATAAAATAAGCTTCCTCACGGTAGCCAGGGACGTCAACAGAAGCTTCAACGGTTACGTTTTGAATAGCAACACCGCTTGGATTAGTTACTTTAATTCTAAAGGGATAAGTAGGGTTTTCTATCTGACATCCTGTAAGGAGCAGTGCCGAAAAGGCAAAAAGAGCAATAATACGTTTCATTATTCTACACAGCCGTTTGGTTCGCCGATGGGGTAAATTACAACATTTACTTCAACTGTTTCGCCTTTTACAAGTCGAACGTAATTACAGCCTTCGTAAATCATCTTCCATGCTTTCAGGTCATAGTAAGCCTCAAAGCCCGAGCGAAAGATGAGTTCCCCGCTAGGGTCGGTAAAGTTGTACCATTCCGTTGCACCGGCAACAGGGGCAAACATTTTAACAGCAGCGTTTTGAATAGGGACACCATTCTCGTTCACTACTTTTACTTTCACGAAGTATTCGTCTACAACCTCTTCTTGACAAGAGGTAAGAACAAATCCTATGAGTACTAAAAGAATAAATCGTTTCATGCGGGGAATTCAGTAATTTTGCCAAATCTACAACAAAGCTAACGTATTAGAACGGCCAATTATGCTGGAAAGAGTTGAAAATTTAAAAAGCCAGGTTGAAGCTACCTCCCTCACTAACAAGGAAGAAGCTGAAATTTTCCGATTACAGTACCTCAGTAAAAAGGGTGCCATTCAGGAGCTTTTTAAAGCATTCAGAGAAGTTCCGGCGGATCAGAAAAAGGCGTTTGGCGCCGCGCTAAACACTCTAAAAGATCTTGCCGAAGCCAAGCACAAAGAGGCTTTAGAAGAATTAGAGTCCTCAGCTGTTGTGGGTCAAAACGGCGATGTAACGCGCCCAGGTCAACCGCTAGAATTGGGGTCCATTCATCCAATTAATGCGATAAAAGATGAGATTGTAGACATTTTTAAGCGCATTGGTTTTAATGTTAGCGAAGGCCCCGAGGTTGAAGACGATTGGCACAATTTTACCGCACTAAATTTCCCAGAAGAGCACCCTGCTCGAGACATGCAGGATACGTTTTTTGTTCAACGCAACCCGGATTGGGCGCTAAGGACGCACACTTCTAGTGTCCAGGTGCGCGCGATGGAAAACAATCAGCCACCTATTCGTACTATTAGCCCGGGACGAGTGTTTAGAAACGAGGCAATTAGCGCACGAAGTCATTGTATTTTCCACCAAATAGAAGGGTTGTACATAGACAAAGACGTCAGTTTCGCTGATTTAAAGCAAGTGCTGTTGTATTTCGCCCAGGAATTCTTCGGTAAAGCTAAAATACGCATGCGTCCCTCCTATTTTCCCTTTACAGAGCCCAGCGCTGAGGTTGATGTTTACTGGGGGTTAGAAAACGAGATCGATTACAAAATTACGAAAGGTACAGGATGGCTCGAGGTAATGGGCTGCGGCATGGTTGATCCAAATGTTTTACGCGCCAGCGGAATTGACCCTGAAGTGTATACTGGATATGCTTTCGGAATGGGGATTGAAAGAATAGCAATGAACCGTTATCAGATTCCTGATATTCGACTGTTCACAGAAAACGACAAACGTTTTTTAGAGCAGTTTAAAACGGGCTTATAAACAATACTCTTGGTAGTAAAAGTCTATTGCTCTAGCCAATAGATGGTCTTTAGCTGTAACGATATTTCCGTCGTCGTGTGTAGAAAGAGATAGGCGAACACACGTATAGTCAACGTGTATGTTCGGATGATGGTGTTGTTGTTCCGAAAGTGCCGCTACCTCATTTACAAAATCAATGGCCTTCATAAATGTTGGAAATGTGAACGAGCGTCGCAATGCTCGCTCTTGCTCTTTCCATAGATGCTGCGTTTTTTCCATAAGGTTAAAATAAGAAAAGCCCGGCCGAAGCCGGGCTTTTTGATAAGAAATCGGCGCGCTGACGCTTAGTCAATAGCTGATATTTTCAACATATTTGTGAATCCACGCTCTTCGATAGGCATAGATGCAATATTCACAATAAGATCTCCCTCTTTTACAGTACCGCTCTCTTTAAGAATGGCTTTGATGTCTTTAAAGCTTTGATCAGTGCTTTCCATTTTGTCGTAGAAGAACGCTTCTACACCCCAAACCAATGACATTTGGTTCATGATTTGACGGTTTGCCGTGAATACAATGATTTTTGTTTTAGGACGGTGTCCAGCAATTTTTAATGCCGTGTAGCCGCTAAAGGTCATTGTTAAAATGGCTGCTGCATCTATCTGATCTGCAATTTTAGCTGCATTGTAACAAATGGTTTTAGTGATGTACCGCTCGTTCTTTACAGAAGGTTCATTCTCAATATTTGGCTTCACATCGAAAGTCGATTCCACATGAGCAACAATGTTTGCCATGGTTTCAACCACTTTCGCGGGGAATTTACCAACGGAGGTTTCACCCGAGAGCATTACTGCATCTGCACCATCACACACAGAGTTTGCAACGTCGTTAACCTCAGCTCGAGTAGGGCTTTGGCTGTCGATCATGCTCTCCATCATCTGCGTGGCGATGATACACGGCTTTGCTTTTAAATGACATTTTTCAACGATCATCTTCTGTACCATAGGCACGGAAGAATATGGAATTTCAACGCCAAGATCGCCACGAGCCACCATGATTGCATCTGTAGCATCAATGATTTTATCGATATCTACAACGGCTTCGGGCTTTTCAATTTTTGAAACAATTTTCGCAAACGAGCCAAAGTCATTAATGATTTTACGGAGTTCGTTGACATCAGCGGCATCGCGAACAAAGCTCAAGCCAATCCACTCAACACCTTCTTCCATTGCAACGATCACGTCTTCCAAGTCTTTTTTGGTCAGACACGGTAAGCTTACTTTCGTGTTGGGAAGGTTCACCCCTTTTTTACTCTTGAGCGGTCCGCCTTGGATAACTTTAGTAACGACAGTATCCTTCTTGTTGGTCTCAATAACTTCGCACATCAGCTTACCGTCGTCAAGCAAAATATGCTCACCGGTATTAACGTCCTGAGGAAACTGCTGGTAGTTCATGTAAACCAATTCTGCGGTACCACTGACTTTGTTTGTTGTAAAGGTCAAGGTATCCCCTTCGTTGATAACTGCGCCCTCCTCTACATCACCGATGCGAAGTTTTGGTCCCTGAAGGTCGGCAAGAACAGCTGTCTTGCAGTTGAATTCTTCGTTCAATTCTTTAACGAGGCGAATGGTCCGGCGGTGCGTTTCGTGGTCTCCGTGTGAAAAGTTCACTCGGAAAACGTTTACACCGGCCTTGATCATGTCCTTCATGACATCTTTATGCCATGAAGCGGGCCCCATGGTTGCAACTATTTTGGTGTTATTAGAGGTTTCTAATTTCATACAATAAATGTGTTTCTCGTTGTGTTAGTTGTGTGTGTGCCTCAAAATATTGGGCGGTTGTGATTCTTTCGTTTCGTTTTAGGACGGTTTCCAAATCGAACGCAAAGTCCGCATTTTCTACCATTAAAACATAGTCCCAGTGTTTAACAGAAGGTAAAAGATGCTTTTCTGGAATGCTATCAAACAGACTCCAGCGTTCTTCAGCTTGGGTTTGGGCACCGGAACTTAAATTGGCTACCATACAAAGGGATTCGCCAAAGGGGTCCAAGCCGTCAAAAACATTGTATTCCCAAATAACATCATTTTCCCATTCGTCTTCTGGCTCTGGCCTGCAGACCAGGCGCATGCCGTATTGAACGTTTAGCCAATAGGCCAATTCATAATCTTTTAGCGGTGAACGCACGCCTACGGCACTGAAGTTCATCTTCAGCTGGGAAAGCGCATCTATGTGTTTCACTCTAGCCATTTGTTAGTTCCGCTGTTTGATTGTAAAAGATCTTCGCAGCAGCCTCTTCCCCCTTTTTCTTTGAGCTTCCTTCTCCTTGTGCGACCAGCTCATCTCCAACGTACAAACCCATGGTGAACGTACTGTTGTGTTGTTCCCCTAGACGAGCCAATTCTTCAAAGCGAAAGCTGAGTTTTTTCGACTGGAAGTACTCAATGACTTCGCTTTTGTAATTGTGCGTAGTTAAGAGCAAATCAGAGTCCTCGATGAAGGGAAGGACGATGGCTTTCATCACAAAAAACTGGGTTTTTTTAAGACCTAGATCGATGTAAACAGCACCTACCAGTGCTTCTAAAGCATCACCGTAGATACTGTCACCGTGGTTTCCTTTTAAATTGGCCACCAACATGTTCGGCAAGCCCAATTCGTCCGCGACCCTATTGAGGTTATTTCGTGAAACCAACTTGCTCCGAAGTTTAGTTAAATACCCTTCGTCTTCCTTTGGAAATCGGTAAAATAGCGCTTCAGCAACGACTAAATCAATGACGGCATCTCCTAAATATTCGAGACGCTCGTTGTTGCGCTCCCCTTTCTTTTTTCGAAAAGGATATGCGCTAGAATGACGAAGTGCAAGTTTATACAACGAAAGATCCTTGGGCCAATACCCAATGATTCCCTTGATTTCATTTTTGAACCGGGACGGCTGTAAAGAAAGAAATACCTGGGAAAGTCTACTCATTTATTCAGCCTTCTTGAAGAGGACAGAGGCGTTGTGACCTCCGAAACCGAAGGTGTTGCTTAACGCTGCTCTAACCTCTCTCTCCTGAGCCGAATGGAAAGTAAAGTTAAGTTTAGGATCAAGGTTTTCATCGTCGGTGAAGTGGTTAATGGTCGGTGGGACCATTCCCGTATAAATGGCCATAATAGAGGCCATTGCTTCAACAGCACCAGCCGCACCAAGGAGGTGACCTGTCATACTCTTCGTAGATGAAATATTCAGGTTGTAAGCGTGTTCTCCAAAGACTTGCTGAATAGCCTTTGTTTCAGCTATATCACCTAGTGGTGTGGATGTACCGTGAACGTTTACGTAGTCTATATCTTCTGGCTTTAGACCGGCATCTTCAATGGCGTTGGCCATTACGTTGCGCGCGCCCAAACCCTCTGGATGTGGTGCGGTAAGATGGTGTGCATCGGCGCTTAAGCCGCCGCCGACCATTTCAGCATAAATTTTAGCACCACGCGCTTTAGCGTGTTCGTACTCTTCTAAAATGATTCCTGCGCCGCCTTCACCCATGACAAATCCATCGCGCTCAGCGTCGAACGGTCTAGAGGCGGTCATAGGGTCTTCGTTTCTCGTGGAGAGCGCATTCATTGCGTTGAATCCACCCATTCCTACAGGATTGATAGCCGCTTCTGAACCACCGCTAACGATGACATCTGCTTTACCCAGTCGGATCAGGTTGAACGCATCAATAAGTGCATTTGTAGAAGAGGCACATGCACTTACTGTAGTGTAGTTTGGCCCGCGTAAACCGTGCTTCATGGAGATGCGACCAGGCGTAATGTCTGAAATCATCATCGGAATGAGGAAGGGATTAAAGCGCGGATTGAGGTCGTTATCAACGAATCCTTTGACTTGCTCAAAGAAGGTGTCAATACCGCCAATTCCAGAACCCCAAATCACGCCGATGCGATCTGGGTTTTCTTTTTCAAAATCCAACCCGGAATCGGCAATAGCCTCGTCGGCTACTACCATCCCGAATTGTGTAAATCGATCCATACGACGGGCTTCCTTGCGGTCGAGCAAGTCGTTGGGAGCAAAATCTTTGACCTCACACGCGAAGTGTGTTTTAAACAATGAGGCGTCAAATCTCGTGATGGGTCCGGCACCGGATTTTCCAGCAAGGAGATTCGTCCAAGTTTCTTCGGCTGTGTTGCCCACGGGTGTGAGCGCACCTAGCCCTGTTACTACTACGCGTTTCAGGTTCATAAAAAAGACTTTTGCTTATGCTAAAGCTTCCTCGATGTAAGAGATAGCTTGACCTACTGTACCAATGTTTTCAGCTTGATCGTCAGGGATCTGGATGTCAAATTCTTTTTCGAATTCCATGATCAACTCAACGGTGTCCAGCGAATCCGCACCTAGGTCGTTAGTGAAGCTAGCATCTGCATTAACTTCGTTTTCGTCAACACCTAATTTGTCAACGATGATAGCTGTTACTTTTCCTGCAATTTCAGACATGATTAGAATAGTTTAATAATCGCCACAAAGAAAATAAAACTTTAGTTATCCCCCACAGCGGATATCTCGGCTTAAATTTGCCCTTTCAAGGTACAAAAATCATGTTAAAAATAGCCATACTTGCCTCAGGTTCAGGAAGTAATGCGGAATCGTTGGTGCGGTATTTCGAGCATTCTGACCTCGCAAGGGTAAATTTAATAGTTACGAACAACGCTAAAGCGGGCGTAATTGAGCGTGCTAAACGATTAAATGTTGGTATTGAGGTCTTTTCACCAAAAACAGAAAGTGCTGCGCTTTTGACTATTTTAAAGGAAAAGGCAGACGTCATTTTATTGGCGGGATATTTACAAATGATTCCGAAAGAATGGACCATTGCGTTCAATGGGCGAATGTTAAACATTCACCCCGCGTTGTTGCCTAAGTTCGGTGGCAAAGGAATGTACGGCAAGCACGTGCACCAAGCAGTGAGTGAATCTGGAGAGAATGAGACGGGTATTACCATACATTTGGTGAACGAAGCGTATGACGAGGGTGCGGTTATTGCGCAGTATTCAGTGGAAATTGAGCCCGGATCTTCGCCCGAAAGTATAGAGTCCAGCGTCCGCGATTTGGAGTTGGAATATTATGGCCCGACCGTTGAAGGTTGGATCGAACAAATGGCATTGAGCAATTGAGAGTAACCATTTACACGGACGGAGCAGCAAGCGGCAACCCAGGACCAGGCGGTTATGGAGTGGTTCTAGAAAGCAGTGCAGGTCATCAAAAAGAACTCAGTGGAGGCTTCCGACTTACCACGAATAACCGTATGGAATTACTCGCAGTCATTCAAGGTCTTCGTGAACTTAAGAGTGACAAAGTCGAAGTCGTCGTCGTGAGCGACAGCAAGTATGTCGTGGACGCCATTAACAAGGGTTGGCTTTTTTCGTGGGTCAAAAAAGGCTTCAAAGACAAAAAAAATCCGGATTTGTGGCGTCAAATGCTACCGCTTCTTAAAAAATACAACCCTACGTTTCAATGGGTAAAAGGCCACAACAACCATCCGCAAAATGAGCGATGCGATGCCTTAGCGGTTATTGAGAGTAAGAAGAAGGGATTGCCCGCAGATGAGGGCTACGAGCAGTCGCGCTAAAGCTTGATGTATTCTTCTGGGTTTATGGCGCTTCCGTCATACCAGAGCTCAAAATGAAGGTGCGGTCCGGTTGAATTTTCACCGCTATTTCCAATAATTGCGATGGCTTCTCCGCTTCGAACAAAATCACCGACTTCCTTGAGTAGCGCGCTGTTGTGTTTGTAAGCGCTCACTAAATTATTCTCGTGCTGTATGATGATGATGTGTCCATTTTCACTGGTCCAGTCGGCAAAAACAACCGTGCCTTCGTAGCAGGACTTTATAGGCGCGTTTCTCGTTGAAGCAACATCGACCGCGAAATGACCTGTGGTACGATCAAATGAAGAAGTCACAACGCCTTCTACTGGGGCTAAAAGCTGGGGAATGTCCAATTCTGCCGCGCGTTGCTCCAAACTAAAGGCCGTTTCGTCTTCCACCCAATCTCTAAACGCGCTGTCCGTAGGGCTAGGATCCGAGAGCACAACAGATGCGCTTGCGGCGGTATCTTCAGTAGCCACATCCTGAACAACAGAATCGATCACTTCTCCTTGCAAAATGCGTTGAATACCGTTTACATAACGCTCGTTTTGGCGTAAAACGCCCTCTAAACTGTCTGTTTTTAAGCTTAATTCTACCGCTTGTCGACGAATTTTAGAAGAAGCGTAACCGGGAACCAATTCTTTTAAAGGAGTAAAAGCAATAACCATTGAAGTGATCGCGATGGTAAAAACAATAGCAAAAACACTGAACGTAAAAACGTTCAACGGGCTAAGGCGCAGGGTTAGGAGCTCTTCGAAGGTATCGTCATTCAAAATGACGAGGCGAAATTTATTACGCCACCGCTCTACGCGTTTTTGTTTCTGTTTTTCTACTGCCATGATTAAAGACAAATATCGTGCTCTGAATTTCTCTCGCGGCGTGAAATAAAATAATTTTAGGGCGTTATTAGAAATATGTTCTACACAAAACGACTTATCATCTTCGCGGCCGTGCTTTTGCTGGCCTCTTGTTCTACGACGAAGGATCGTTGGGTGAACAGAAAGTACCACGAGGTTACCGCGCATTACAACGCCTATTTCAATGGCGAAGAGGCTTTTAACGAGGCTGTTGTACAGTTTCAAAACGGCGAGGAATGGGACTTTGAACAGTTCTTGCCCATTTACTTTTGGCCAGATGCAGATCAAGCGTCTGGGTTATTTGCGAAGATGGACCGCGCTATTGAGAAAAGCGCTAAAGTGGTTAAGAAGCACAGTATGGTCTTTAGCGGTAAACAGAAGAACGACTATGTTTTTAAAGCCTATCTTCTAATAGCACGAAGCCGATTTTACAAGCACGAGTTGATTCAAACCCTTGAAGCCACCTCTTACATTGAAGATAACTTCGGGCGACTTGAGCTGGCTGAAGACGAGGTTTTTTGGGCGAAGCTCCTTGCTGCCCAAACGCACGTTCGGATGGAAAACTTTTTTCAAGCCGAACAGCAATTGGACGAACTCTACACAAAGAAGCTTCCAAAAGACCAGTTGTTTGAAGCCCAAAAAACCATGGCGTATTTCCATTTTTCTCAAGAAAAGTGGGCGGAGGCGCAAGCCTGGGTTGCAGCGGCAGCACAAACGGCTAGTGTGAAGTCAGAGAAAGTGCGGCTGACGTATCTCAATGCACAACTTTTGGCGAAGCTCGGCAAGGGGTATGAAAGTGCCCTAGCCTATGAGGACGTACTTAAATTACACCCGGACGATTACGACATCACCTTTTCGGCTCAGATCAAGCGTGCAGAGAATTTTGACGTCTTCATGGAAGATATAAGCATCATAGAGAAGGCACTAAATAAGATGCTTAAGGACGATAAGAACATCACGTACCGCGATCAGATTTATTACGTGTGGGCGTTGAAAGAATTGGACCTTGAGCAGTATCCTGAGGCTGAGGTAAAGTTGCGTCAGAGCATCGCTTCTTCGGTCGATAATCCACGTCAAAAAGGGAAAAGCTATTTAAAACTGGCGGGTATTGAGTTTGATTTTAGATCATTTGTGAATGCACAGGCATACTACGACAGTGCTATTTCGGTGTTGCCTTTGGATTATCCGGGCTTGGACACGTTAGAGGAACGCACCACTGTTTTGAACGATTTGGTGGACCAAATAAACATTGTATCGCTTGAAGACAGCCTCCAGTCCATGTATGGAATGAGTGCGCAAGCGCTTCGTCAAAAATTTGAGGAACACATCGAGGCCAAGCAAGCGCGCGAAGCTGCGGAGGCAAGGCGTGCGGAAATTGCAGCAATGCGTGCAGCAGAAAACACGTTATTGGCAGATGCTGGTCCTCAAGCGGGCGGCGGTTCAGGACAATGGTATTTTTACAACCCATCGGTGAGAGCGAAAGGTGTTGCTGCGTTTAAGCGCACCTGGGGAAACAGAACATTAGAAGACCATTGGCGTACGAAAGATAAGCCGGTGCAAGGTTTTGCGGTACAACCAAATGAAAACCAAGAGGTTGCTGAAAGCGACTCCACAAAAGCATTGTTGCCGAGCGACGACAATAGTGTTGATTATTATCTGGCGCGGGTTTTAAAATCGGACGACGATTTGAAGGCGAGCCTTCAGCGTGAGGCAAGCGCAAAAAGCGAACTAGGCTTCATTTATAAGGACGGGCTTCGGGATAAAAACGAAGCGGAATTAGCTTGGGCGGGATACATGAATGAGTTTGAATCATTCGCTCAGACGACACCGAAAGTTTTGTATGGTCAGTACTTGCTTTACACGGAAACGGGGGCTGAAGAAAAGAGTGACGAGGCGAAATCGGCGCTCCTTACAACCTATGCAAACAGCCCATATGCCGCATTATTGCGCGGTGAACAAAAGGGTCCAACCATTCCTTTGGAAGAGCAAGAAGCTTACGATGCCGCATTTGTCGCGTATGAATTGGGCCAATTCAAATCTGCGACCGCCTTACTCAACTCCTTTACCGCAAGATATCCAAGCAGTGCCCTCTTGCCGAAAACCGGTCTTTTGACTGCCTACATTACCGGTGCCACCGGCGATGCTGAGGCGACGATTAGTGAACTACAGAACGTCGTAAAAATCCATTCAGGAACGGAAGAGGCCACTCGCGCAGCGCAACTTTTGAGCATGTTACAAGACGAGGCATCTGGAAGTGAAGAGGCTCCGAACCGCGGTACGGGGGATTTAAAAGTGAATAAAGTAGATTTTCAGCAGCAGGACAACGCGCCGCATAAATTCGTCCTTGCCATACCTGCAGAAAATTCAAAAATCAATGAGTTGCGAAATGCACTAGCAGATTTCAATAAGGAGTTTTTCAAATTTGATAACCTGCGCATTCAAAACATATTCTACGATCAAAACACGCAGCTCATTATTGTCAGTGGTTTACGTACGAAAGAGAAGGCGATCGTGTATGTAAACACCTTCAATCAACAAGGGACATCCATCGAACAATACTATCCGAAGGCTCAAAGTGCTGGTTTTTATATAAATAATCCGAACTTTGGCAAAGTTTACAGAGACAAGGTCCTCAAAGAGTACCTCCAATATTTTGACACATTATGATTTCATCTGCAAAAAAATACCCAGAACAAGCTCAAGCGTCCAACCGTATTCTCGTGGGCACGAGCATAACCGGTGATGTAGTTTCGGATGGAGACATACGAGTTGACGGCAAGGTTGTTGGCAACATGAAGGTCAGCGGTAAGCTGGTTATCGGAGAGCACGGACGAGTGGAAGGCGAAGTGGAGTGCAAAAACGCTGCTATCGCAGGCCAATTAGAAGGAACGCTTAAAGTTGCGCAAACACTATCGCTTACAGCTTCTGCGAAGGTCCAAGGTAAGGTGCAGGTTGAAAAACTAGCCGTAGAACCGGGTGCGGAAATCAATGGATCTGTAACCATGGGTACCGTGATGCGTAAAGTCAACGAGGCAGATAAAGACAGCGCTCAAAGCGCTTAAGAATGTCTGATAAAAAATTCATGCGCTTCAGTACACTTGGAGTGCAGATGGCCGTACTCATCTATCTGGGTTCGGAATTAGGTAAATATTTAGACGAAAAATACGCCTCGGAAAAAGGGTTGTACACTGCGGTATGTGTGATGGCAGCCGTGGGGATTTCCTTGTACCAACTTGTAAAAGAAATGCCAAAAGATGATTAACGGGGACCAATTAAAGAACGGGTTCTACCCCCTTCTCTTTTTACTAGCTGCCTTAGCCGGATTTATTCATCAGTCATTTGTGCCTGAGGAGGCACGCGAAATAGTGATTCGATGTTATGTGTTGAACACGCTATTAGCAGCACTCATTCATTTTGTCATTCTGCGTTTTCGTGACCGACATTCGGAAAAGTTAGGATTCCTATTTTTGATCGGGAGCAGTCTTAAATTCTTGTTCTTTTTTCTATTCATTTACCCGGTATTTAACGCCGACGGGGACTTATCGAGCATGGAGTTTGCGACCTTTTTCATCCCCTACAGTTTGACGACAGCGGTAGAGACCGTGGTTTTAGTGCAGCAACTGAACCGTTCTTAGGCGTTTCAATGTGATCTTTAAGTTTCTGAAAACTAACGTTTTCTAATAAATTTCTTCAACACAGGGCCGGTTCACGAGAAGGTCTAAAGAAATAGCCTTTTTTCTTTTAGGGCGTAAGGATTAAGTGTTAATTTTGCATCGATTTTAAGCCGCTTTAATTCCGAAGAAGGAAATGCCGAATAGTATGAGATCTAATTTTACTGTCCTTATTGCCCTCGCAGGCTTCTTGTTTTTCACTCCGTTGGCATATGCTCAAGGCGAAAATCACGAGGAAATCCAGCACGAACAAGCGCATCACGAAGACGCTGATCATACGGAAGGTCACGGCGAAGCTTCTGGCGAAAAGGACATCAAAGGCGTAATCAAGGAAACCATCGAGCACCACCTTGCGGATTCGTATGAGTTTCACATCACGGAAGGCGTGGGCTTTCCTTTACCGGTAATTCTGGTAGATGGCGGTGTAAAAGTATTCCTGTCTTCAGCATTTCATCACGGCGGCGTTGCAACAGTAAATGGTGCGCATTATAAAGTAAACCACGGTAAAATCTACAAGACGGATGCCGCTGGAACCATTACGTACGACGACCACCACCACCCTACAAACGAGAAGCCTTTAGACCTTTCTATTACTAAGAATGTGTTCATGATTTTAGTCATGGCTATTTTCATGTTCTTCTTATTTAGAGGTGTTGCAAAAACCTATCAAACGAGTTTGGCTCCAAAGAAAGCGGGTCGTTTCCTCGAGCCCATTATTATATATGTACGTGATGAAATCGCCATTCCAAACATTGGTGAAAAGCACTACAAGAAATACATGAGTTACTTACTTACGGTGTTCTTCTTCATTTGGTTTTTAAACCTTGTTGGAATGACTCCGCTAGGGGTAAACGTGACAGGTAATATTGCCATCACATTCTCATTGGCCCTAATGACGTTTATCATTACGCAGGTTTCCGGTAAGAAGGATTATTGGATGCACATCTTCTGGATGCCAGGAGTTCCCGTTTTGATTCGTCCGGTTTTGGCGATAATAGAATTGATTGGTCTTTTTGTAAAACCGTTCTCGTTGATGATTCGTTTGTATGCGAACATGTTGGCGGGCCACGTAGTGATCATGAGTATTCTCGGTTTGATTTTCATCTTTAGCAGTTGGATTGCAGCCGTTCCTTTCTCCTTCTTAACTTTATTCTTGTCTGTGTTAGAGCTGCTCGTTGCGGCCTTGCAGGCGTATATATTTACGATGTTGACCTCGCTGTATTTCGGTGCGGCTGTTGAGGAGCACGAACATCACTAAACTAGAGTATTAATTAAATTTTATATACTATGGAAATTCCAGAAATTGTAGGTGCAGGTTTGATCGTAATCGGTGCTGGTCTTGGTATCGGTAGAATCGGTGGTTCAGCTATGGACGCTATCGCTCGTCAGCCTGAGGCTGCAGCTAAGATTCAGACTGCGATGATTATTGCAGCTGCGCTTATCGAAGGTATCGGTTTCGCCGCTCTTTTCGCTAAGTAAAGAATTGAAAAGGCAGATGCAACGGTTGGTTGCACTGCCTTTACATTTTCCAAAGAGTAAAATTTGATTGTAATCATATCACATGGATAAGTTAATTAATGATTTTTCGGTAGGGTTGTTTTTTTGGCAATCGTTGGTTTTCATTCTCTTGATCGTTTTGTTGAGAAAGTTTGCCTGGAAGCCCATTTTAGATGCCGTAAATGAAAGAGAAGAGTCTATCGAGGGTGCTTTGAAAGCAGCTGAGCAGGCACGTGAAGAAATGAAGTCCCTCCAAGCAAACAACGAGGCTGTTCTTAAGGAGGCGCGTGAAGAGCGCGAGCGCATTTTGAAAGAGGCGCGTGACATGAAAAACAAAATGATCGCAGAAGCGAAAGATGCAGCTGCTGCAGAAGCAGATAAGACCATTGCATCGGCGAAAGCGGCCATCGAAGCGGAGAAAACAGCGGCGATTGCAGCGCTTAAAAATCACGCGGCTGCATTGAGTATCGATGTTGCTGAAAAGATTTTAGGCCAGGAGTTGAGTGCTGAAAACAAACAAACTGCAATGATTGGTAAGATCATTGAAGATGTGAAATTCAACTAAAAACAGGTATGAATTACCCAAGAGTTGCAACCCGTTACAGCAAAGCCTTACTAGACTTGGCGATAGAACGAAACGTATTAGACGTCGTTCGCGCTGATGCTGCTTTAACAAAGCAGTCGGTTTTAGCATCTGGAGAATTAGCGATGTTGCTTAAAAACCCGGTAGTTAAGGCAGATAAGAAGCAGGCAATCTTGAAAGAGATTTTCGGCGGAAAGGTGAGTGAACTTTTCGAGGGTTTCATCATGTTGCTTACAAAGAATGGCCGCGAGGTTCATTTGGCGAAAGTTTGTGAGAAGTTTGAAAAAGACGTTTTGGCGCACAAAGGAATCATTGAGGCTCACGTGGTGAGCGCAGTTGCTTTGTCTCCTAACGATAAAGAGAAATTGGTTTCGAAATTATCGAGCCAGTTGAGTAAAGAGGTATTACTTACTGAAGAAGTCGACGCTACTGTTATCGGTGGATTGAAATTGGAAGTAGAAGGATACCAATTAGACCAAACAATATCCGGCAAACTAAGAGCATTGCGCAATGCAATGATTGACTAGTTTCCAAGCATTAGAAAAGAAAAACAAAGACCTTAAATAGAGGATCATGGCAGAAGTAAATCCAGCTGAAATTTCAGCAATCCTTAAGCAACAATTATCTGGTTTTAGCGATGGCGCTGACCTAAACGAAGTGGGTACCGTACTTGAAGTAGGTGATGGTATTGCACGTGCGTACGGTTTGGCAAATGCACAATCGGGTGAGTTGGTACAGTTCGAAAACGGCCAAAAAGGTATCGTATTGAACTTAGAAGAGGATAACGTCGGTATTGTATTGCTCGCTCCGTCTACGGACATCAAGGAGGGAACAACCGTTAAACGTACAAACACTATCGCATCTATCAATGTAGGTGAGGGAGTTGTGGGTCGTGTAGTGGACACATTGGGTAAACCCATCGACGGTAAAGGACCGATTCAAGGCGAAACATTTGAGTTGCCATTGGAGCGTAAAGCACCAGGGGTAATTTTCCGTCAGCCAGTGAACGAGCCAATGCAAACGGGTATCAAATCAATTGATGCGATGATTCCAATTGGTCGTGGTCAACGTGAGCTTATCATCGGTGACCGTCAGACAGGTAAGACAACTGTTGCGATCGATACCATTATTAACCAGAAAGAGTTCTTCGACAAGGGTGAGCCAGTATACTGTATCTACGTTGCTGTAGGTCAGAAAGGTTCTACAGTTGCAGGTATTGCTAAGACGTTAGAAGACGCTGGCGCAATGCAGTACACTACGATTGTTGCGGCAAACGCTTCTGATCCTGCACCGATGCAGTTTTACGCTCCATTTGCGGGAGCAGCAATCGGAGAGTACTTCCGTGATACAGGTCGTCCAGGTTTGATCATTTATGATGACCTAAGTAAGCAAGCCGTTGCTTACCGTGAGGTTTCATTGTTGCTACGTCGTCCTCCAGGTCGCGAGGCATACCCAGGTGATGTATTCTACTTGCACTCAAGATTATTGGAGCGTGCGGCAAAAGTGATCGCTGATGATACTATTGCTTCTCAAATGAATGACCTTCCTGAGTCGCTGAAAGACAAAGTAAAAGGAGGCGGTTCATTGACTGCACTCCCGATCATTGAAACACAAGCGGGTGATGTATCTGCATACATTCCTACCAACGTAATTTCTATTACTGACGGACAGATCTTCTTAGAAGCCGACCTCTTTAACGCAGGTGTACGTCCTGCGATTAACGTGGGTATCTCTGTATCCCGTGTAGGGGGTTCTGCTCAGATTAAGCCGATGAAGAAAGTATCTGGTACGTTAAAGCTTGATCAAGCACAGTACCGTGAGCTAGAAGCGTTTGCTAAGTTTGGATCTGATCTTGACGCGGCGACAATGTCTGTGATCAACAAGGGTGAGCGTAACGTGGAGATTCTGAAGCAAGGTGTGAATGCACCGATGTCAGTGGCACACCAGGTAGCGATCATTTACGTAGGTACGAAAGGAAAATTAAACAAGGTTCCAGTAAATCAGGTAAAAGCATTTGAAAGTGCGCTTATCGAATACATGGAAGCGAACAAGAAAGACGCGCTAAACAGCATTGCTGGTGGCAAGTGGACGGATGCGGAGATTGATGCTATTGAAGCGTCTATTGCAGAAGTACTACCTAACTACGAAGCGTAATTTACTTCCTTAAGGGAGGGAAAAACTAACGTCCTATGGCGAACTTAAAAGAGCTTAGAAACAGAATCACTTCTATTGGTAGCACCATGAAGATCACTTCAGCGATGAAGATGGTGAGTGCTGCTAAATTGAAGAAAGCACAAGATGCGATCGTACAGATGCGCCCTTATGCTTCTAAGTTGACTGAAATTCTTCAGAAAGCATCCAGTACATTGGACAGTAGCGAAAACGCCTATGGTGAAGTTCGCGACGGTAACAAAGTGCGTTTGGTGGTGATTTCTTCGAACAGAGGTCTTTGTGGTGGATTTAACTCAAGTGTTGTTAAAAAGGCAAAGAGTTACATGGCCGCAAACCCTGCTGAGTACACCATTGCTACGGTTGGAAAGAAAGCGCACGATGCCTTTAAAAACGATTCGCGCAAAGTAAGCAGCAACACTGCACTTTGGGATGAAATCACGTTTGAGGGTGCAAAACAAGAGGCGCAAGCCTTGATGGAAGGCTTCGTTGCTGGCGAGTTTGACAAGGTTGTGGTCGTCTATAATGCGTTCAAAAACGCTGCCGTTCAAGAGCCGCAGGCAGAGCAATTCTTGCCGATCGCAATGGAAGAGAAATTAAGCAGTACTGAAGTGACAGATACTACAGAGTATATCTATGAGCCTTCGATGCAGGAAATCTTAGCCGATTTGATTCCGACTTCATTAAAGACGCAATTCTTTGCAGCGCTTTTAGACGCGAATGCGTCAGAGCACGGTGCACGTATGACAGCGATGCATAAGGCTACCGACAACGCAAAGGCACTACAGGGCGATTTGAAACTCGAATACAACAAGGCCCGTCAAGCAGCTATCACGAACGAGATTCTCGAGATTGTTGGTGGTGCAGACGCATTAGCGGGTTAAGAAGTTCAAGAAAAATTATTGGAACCCGCGGCGCAAGCCGCGGGTTTTTTTTGTTCAAAAAGGGCTCAATCGAGACATTATTTTGCTAAATGATTGAAAATGAGTTCTAGAATTAAAAATCTAAGTAATTTAGGAGTCCAAACCTTGATTTAATTACCATGTCCCAGTCTGAACTACTCCAGAAGGAGTTCATTAGTGTTGCTGAACTGATGCAGCTTTTCGATATTTCCCGCGCTACAGCCCAACGCTTGCTCAAATCTGGAGAAGTTGCTCACAGTAAATTGGGAGGGAAAATTATCATTCCGACACGTCCACTTCGCGACAAATTTGGGTTGTAGAAATATCCGCAATTAGCCTTTCTGACCTGCAAGTATTGCCTTAATTTAGAATCATGGCAGTCTTAACCATTCGGGTCCGTACCTTTTTATTCATGATGATGATTCTTCTCGTGGCTTTCGTGCTAACGGGAACGTTTTCGTTGTACCATTTTAAGGCGGAAAACAAGAATTACCATTACGAGCGATTAGAGCGTAAGGAGAAGGCAATTTCCTCCCATATCGACTACATCACGAAAGCATATCAAGGTCAAGAGCTCTCCCCCACCCAATGGAAAATAGTCCTGGGCGGACGAATGGACGAGATCGGCTCCATTCATAAATTGGACTTAGGCTTGTACCATCCTAACGGCGCACTGTTGGCCAGGAGTCACGTCTTTGCAGCGAGCGATGAATTATTTCCGGCATGGATTGACCTCAACGCATTAACTAGTGGTCCTAATACACGCTATAAAGTTGATGCGATTGAAGGGTTTCTGATGGGAACAGATAAGATCATGGCCCCCGACAACACTGTGGAATTAATCATCCGCGTCCCCTATGCTGTTGATGACAATGTTATACCCGAGGAGGATTACCAGTTCCTGCGCCAATTGGGCTTTATATACGTGTTGTTACTGTTCGTGGGCATCGTACTCGCGTTAATCTTGTCCAATTATATCAGCCGGAACATGAGCATCGTTGGGGCGAAGTTGAAAAAGGTGCGTTTGAACCAAAGCAACGAAAAACTGACATGGCGACACAATGACGAGATTGGTCAATTGATACAGGAATACAACCTTATGGTTGAAAAGCTGGAGAAAACGGCGGTAGATCTGGCAAAAAGTGAGCGTGAAAGCGCCTGGAAAGAAATGGCGCAGCAGGTGGCCCACGAGATTAAGAATCCACTTACGCCAATGAAATTGACGCTGCAAATGATGCAGCGTGAGAAGGATGTGGATGAACTTCAAGAGATGTCAAAGCATTTGCTTGAGGAGATTGAAGGCTTAACGTCCATTGCGGAAGCGTTTTCAAGGTTTGCCCAAATGCCGTCGTTGCGTTTAGAAACGCACGATATTTCTTATTTAAGCAATCGCGCGGTAGCGCTGTACAGTGACCGAGGCGTCCAATTCAGTTCTGAAGGCCCTGTCTATGCAAGTGTAGATAAAGAGCAATGGTCAAGAATCATACACAACCTTGTTAAAAATGCGCTTCAGAGCGTCCCCGCGGATCGCAAGCCAGAAATTATGGTACGTGTTCAAAGGGCCCCTGGAAAGGGCATTATCTCAGTAATTGACAATGGGACAGGCGTTCCAGAAGAAATGATGGAGCGGGTCTTTGAGCCTAATTTTACAACGAAAAGTTCAGGCATGGGATTAGGACTGGCCATGGTTCGAAACTTGATTCAAAACTTCGGCGGAACCATCGACTTCGAAAATAAGCGTCGGGGCGCCGCGTTCACCATCACCATACCTACACAGCAAAACAACCTATCTTAAAATGGAAAATGTACAACTCACCGTCGCTGACGGTATTGCAACGCTGGTCATTAATCGACCCAAACAACTTAATGCGTTAAACAAACAGACACTATCAGAAATTAACGAGGCTTTTGAATCCATGCGAGAGAATGATGCCGTTAAGGTGGTTGTTATGACAGGATCAGGCGAAAAGGCGTTTGTGGCTGGTGCGGACATTAAAGAATTCGCTGATTTTTCTGGTGTCGAAGGTTCCGAGCTCGCAAAGACTGGACACCTGACCGTTTTTAATGTAATTGAAGAGTTTTCAAAGCCGGTTATTGCGGCGATTAATGGATTTGCATTAGGAGGTGGTTTAGAATTAGCCATGGCTGCTCATGTGCGGATTGCCTCTGATAATGCGCGTATGGGTCTCCCAGAGACCTCCTTAGGCGTTATCCCCGGGTACGGAGGCACACAGCGCCTACCACAGCTCATAGGGAAAGGACGCGCCTTAGAAATGATATTTAGCGCAAAAATGATTGACGCGTCGACAGCGTTGAACTATGGATTAGTGAATGCAGTGGTTCCGCAAGAGGCGTTGCGAGCTACGGCTGAAAAAATGGCGCAGGACTTTATGAAAAATAGTATCGTTGCCATGGGGTATGCCATTGAGGCAGTAAATGCAGGGATGCTTGAAGGCGCTATCGGTTACGATGTGGAAGTACAGGCTTTTGGCGATTGTTTTGAAACGGCAGATTTTAAGGAGGGAACCACAGCGTTTTTAGAAAAGCGTAAGCCCCAATTTCCAGGAGCTTAAATGAGTCAAACGCACTGGTTGAATATTGCGCAAGAGCAAAGGGTGGATTCGCTTGGGAGCTTTTCGGAAGCGACGAAACACGTATGGGTGGGTTTGCATGGATACGGCCAATTGGTCCAATTTTTTGCCCGCCATTTTCGTTCACTGGTCACTGAAGAGCGCGCTTTTGTATTTCCCCAAGGCCCTCATAAATTCTATCTCAACGGCGTTCACGGTCGCGTCGGAGCTTCATGGATGACCAAAGATCAGCGATTGGTGGATATCGCCAACCAGCGCATCTATTTAGGATTTGTATTTCGGTGGATTAAACAGCAGGCACCAAAGGCTACCATTCATTGTGTCGGATTTTCTCAAGGCGTAGCCACTATCATGCGCTGCATTGGCCATGAAGAGGTACAACCGACTTCATTGTTGGCCTGGGCAGGAAGCTGGCCACCCGATCTTGACGAACCGAACCGAGCCGCATTAGAAGGGCTTGCGTTTAAAGCATGGTTTGGAACGCAAGACGAATTCATCACCTCCGAGAAGCAACAAGAAATGATCAAGCTCTACGAAGAAAAGTATAACTTCGAACCAACGGTGGGTATTTATGAAGGAGGCCACTCTTTTAATGCTGAAAAATTGGCCCGCGAAATTACCGCCTTAGAAAAAAAATGAATACCTAATCATGCACGAAGTACACCCTTTCATAACGAATGATGCCACGCTCTTTGGGATTTTAGCCGCCATGTTGGGCGCTATATTTTATACCTCAAAAAGCGAACATCCGGCATTCAAAAAGTTTTATAGCGTTATACCAGCACTGTTGTTGTGCTACTTTTTACCGTCCCTACTTACCACGTTCGAAATCATTGATCCGAAACAGAGCCGATTGTATTTTATGGCGAGCCGCTACCTCTTACCGGCGGCATTGATTTTATTGACGTTGAGCATTGATTTTGGTGAGGTAAAGAAATTAGGACCTAAGGCGCTTATTATGTTCTTTACCGGAACCGTTGGAGTGGTGATCGGCGGTCCATTAAGTATTTTATTCTTTAGCGTCATTGCTCCAGACATTGTAGGCGCTAATCCAGAGGAAATTTGGCGCGGAATGACCACTGTTGCGGGCTCGTGGATAGGCGGCGGCGCTAATCAGGCGGCGATGAAAGAGGTTTTTGAAGTTAGTGAAGACATTTTTAGCGCCATGGTTACCGTGGATGTTTTGGTTGCAGAGTTGTGGATGGCATTCTTGCTTATTGGTGTTGCAAAGCACAAAAACATAGATAAAGCCTTTAAGGCCGACGCTTCAGCAGTAGATTCCCTTCAGAACAAGATGGAGGCCTACACCGCTAGCATTAGCAAGGTGACCTCATTTAACGATCTCATGTACATCTTGGCATTGGCTTTTGGAGCGACCGGTCTGGCGCATTGGATGAGTGATGGAATAGCACCCTACATAGGCGAACACTATCCCATTCTTGCAAAATTCAGCTTGACTTCGGGTTTCTTCTGGCTGGTTGTTATTGCCACCACTATAGGTATTGGACTAAGCTTCACAAAAGCGCGTACATTAGAGGGAGCGGGTGCCTCAAAAGTGGGTAGTGTTTTCATTTACATTCTAGTTGCCACTATCGGCATGAGCATGAATGTCATGGAGATTTTCCATAATCCGGGGTTGTTTGCTGTGGGTTTGGTTTGGATGATGATTCATGTGGGCCTGATGTTCATAGTTGCGAAAATTATCCGTGCCCCCTATTTCTTTCTAGCCGTTGGTTCAAAAGCAAATATCGGCGGAGCGGCGAGTGCGCCGGTTGTTGCTGCGGCATTCCACCCGGCTTTAGCGCCGGTAGGTGTATTGTTAGCGGTACTGGGCTACGCTTTGGGAACCTACGGTGCATACATCTGCGGGCTGTTAATGCAAGCGTCAGCGGGAGCGTATTAAAGAACGGGTAGATGCGGGTTGAATTGCCAAAAGAGAAAGTTTTCCCCATGCCCTTTCGGTTTTGGCTAATCCTTGCGGTATCTATTATTCTTCCATTCTTTAGCGGAATGCATCCGGCAATTTTTGTTTTTTGGTTGATTGGACTTTGGGGAGTGACCGCACGACGCGGAACCATTCTTCGCAGTGCAGATCAAAAAATGTTTCGCTTTTATTCGGTGTATGGCATTCCTTTAGGGAGCTGGGAAGCTATTATTCCAAATGCAGGAGTGGTCGTTTTAGGTGAGCAGCAGTCCGTTCGACAAACCAGTTACGCAGGAGTAATGCGTTATCAGGAGCATACGGGTTTTGCGCTGTATTTGGTGAATGAGAGTCACCGGGAAAAGGTGTTGTTAGCGCGGGTGGTAAGAAGAGATGAATTGGACCCTTATGTGAAGGTGCTAGAAGAAGAGTTTAAACTTAAATTGGTAAGGTTTTCTCCGGCTATTTCGGCGAAGACGAAAGCAAGAAGAAAGCGATGATGAAATTTAGAATATTAGCCGTTTTGGCATTAGTAGGGTTTGGCGCAGCGTCACAAGTTGATGCCGATAAGGCGGCGGTACTAAAATCCATTTATACAGAGGCCTTGGGTACCCAGCAAGGGTATGAATGGCTGAAGTATATGTGTGAGGAGATTGGCCCGCGCCCTAGCGGTTCAGAGGCGGCTAATGAGGCGGCGCGCTGGGCAAAGCTTGCAATGCTGCAGGCGGGCGCAGATACGGCCTGGCTTCAAGAGGTAGAGGTGCCGAAATGGTATAGAGGCGACGAATGGTCTAAGGCCTATGCTGGCGGAGACCCGATAGCTTTGCCGACCACGGCGCTGGGAGGATCTGTGCCTACCCCTAAAGAAGGCGTGCGCGCTGAGGTGGTTGAGGTTGGATCCTTCGAGGAATTGGACGCTTTGGGACGTGAAGGAGTGGAAGGCAAGATTGTCTTTTACAACACTTACATGGACCACAGCTTGATCAGCACTTTTAACGCCTATGGCGGTGCGGTGAAGTACCGCTGGGCAGGAGCCATGGAGGCCGGAAAATATGGTGCGGTGGCGACAGTTCTTCGTTCTGTTACGCTGTTGCGCGACGATTTGCCGCATACAGGTGCGATGAGCTATGGAGATAGCGAGGTAAAGATTCCCTCGGCGGCGATTTCTTGGCAAGCAGCGGATATGTTGGACCACCTTTTAGGGAAGGGTCAAAAGGTAGAATTAGAGTTGTTCTTGGATTGTGGTGTTCAGGGTACGGCGACGAATTATAATGTCATTGCAGATTTTAAGGGTACGGACAAAGCTGATGAGATTATGTTGGTCGGCGGTCACATCGACTCTTGGGATTTAGGCCAAGGGGCGCAAGATGATGGCGCGGGATGCGCGCACGCTATGCAGGTGCCTAGTTTATTAAAAGAGGTCGGCTATGAGCACCACAGAACCATTCGAGTGGTATTGTGGGCGAATGAAGAGTTTGGTTTGGACGGCGCTAAGGAATATGCGAATTGGGCCCGAATGAATAATGTGCACCATTGGGTCGCGCTTGAGAGTGATGGCGGTGCAGGTGCACCGCGCGGTTTTGGCGTGGGCGCTAGTGATGAATGGATTGAAAAAGTGCAAGCGTTGAAGCCGTACTTTGTGCCTTATGGCTTGCATGAATTTGCCAAAGGTGGAGGAGGAGCCGATTTATCCCCACTGCGCGGCCATGATAATTTCTTTATTGGCTTCCGTCCAGACAGCCAGCGCTATTTCGATTTTCACCACAGTGCGCGCGATCGAATTGATGCCATTCATCCGCGTAGCTTGGAGATGGGATCGGCCAGTATTGCATCGCTATTTTTCCTCCTGGACGCCCTTTAGTGTAAAAAGTACACTTACAAGATTTTTTCACTAATTTGGTGGGGTTAACTCACTCACATCACCTTTCATGAGCAAAGGAACGCACGAATTAGAATCCGCGGCATGGGCCGTGCTGGAGTCTAGCGCAAAATCATTTGGTTTTGTAGCTACAGCACAAGATAAAGACAACTATGCCCGATTGTGGTCTCGCGATAGCGCTATAACGGCCTTAGCGGTACTCGCAGGCGAGCGTGAAGATTTGTATCCGACCGTTTACAAGAGCATCGTGAACTTGTTAGAGGCAGTGGGCGATCGCGGTGTATTTCCTTCGAACGTTAGTTTCTCAGACCAATTCGAAAAGACCGGCACCAGCTATGGCGGTCCCGTAGGCCGAACCGATAGCCCTTTTTGGTGGGGCATAACGGCGTTGAGTTATTTGGAGCGTGTGGAAGACCAAACGCTCGAGAAACTTGTTGCTACCCAGCTCGAAGTGATTGAAGAAAGAGCGTACAGCTGGGAGTTTAACAACAAACATTTGATGTATGCGCCGGCTTCGAGTAATTGGGCCGATGAATACCCCGTAGAGGGCTACATCCTTCTGAACAATGTCTTGCGGTACTGGATGCTGCGCAAGGCTGGGCGTCTATGGAGCCATCAGGGTTACGCGCTCAAAGCTGAGCAGATTCTTTTGTCCATCAAATGTCATTTTTTTGGTGAGCCGGCTGATGCACCGCACCTTTTTACTGCGGCGCAGGACGAGCGACTTGCTCAGCTTGAAGGCGGTGATCGCATTTTGATGAGCTTCACACCAGGGGCGCTGAATAACCACTTAGATGCACTGGGCTTGAGCATCGCCTTTTTGGTCGGTGCGGCCTCAGAAAGTACCATGAATAAGGTGTTTGAGCGCTATGAAAAAGGTCCTTGGCAAAAGGGTTTAATGCCTGCACACTGGCCAATTATTGCGCCAGGTGATCCGCTCTGGGGTGCGATAGAAACGAATTATTCCTATGCCTTTAAAAACCACCCGGGACATTTTCACAACGGTGGCGTTTGGGGGCTGACTCAGGGCTTTGCAGCGGCGATGTTGCGGGAATTGGGCAAGGACGACTTTGGTGTTTTTGACGCCTATGAGGCGCTTCTAAACGATTCCATGGCGGCGCATCCGTTCGCTGAGTATTATGCGTATCGCGACCTTGAGCCGGGCGGGGTGCACAGCTTGTGTTTCTCCGCTGCTTCCTATTTACTTGCCGTTCAGGCTGGAGGGTCAACGTTCAAGTCCATTTTTGAGCGTCCGAAGGTGATGGATGTAGAAGAGACCATACGCATTGCGCGTGGTTTGGCGACAGAGATTATCAACGAGCGACCGACGAAAATTTATAAGATTGCTGGTGAGAGCGGATGTGGAAAGACCACTTTAGGCAAGGCCATCGTGGCTGAGCTTGAGGCGCGGGGTAAGCGTGCTTTGCTGCTGTCCCAGGATGAATTTTTTCACTTGCCACCAAGGCAAAATCACAACAAACGAGTAGCGGATTTTTCGTGGATTGGTCCGCAAGAAGTGGATTTTGAGGGGTTGCAGCAGTGTTTAGAAAAAGCTACGGATGGGGAGACTCAGGTGCTGAGGGTTCCGGTGATGAATTGGGAACGGGACGAAAAACAGTGGACGGAAGTTGCTGTAGCTGAGCTTGATGCGATTGTGATCGAAGGAACGTATGTGCTGAACAGGGTTCAAGATGATGAGACCGCAGTCTTCTTCCAACATACCTTTGAGGATACTAGGGAAGCACGAATTGCCCGAAATAGGGAAGTGGTGGATGCGTTTATCCAGCGCGTTTTAGAACGAGAACACGAGCTGATCGCGCCGCAGGGTGCGCATGCTCATTTTAGCATAACCAAAGATTACCGACTCCAAAAACAAATAGTATGAAAAAAGGAATCTTAGCGCTGATCGCGCTCGCTTTTGCGGCATGTCAGCCTGAAGGCCACTTTGTGAGCAGCCCAGATGGGGCGATCCAGGTCCAGGTAGATTTGGGTGCCACGGGCGCATTAGAATATGCGGTGCGTTTTGACGGGGAGGAATTGGTCGAGAAATCAAAGCTAGGATTCGATTTTGCAAATGCAGAAGACCTGCTTGAAGGTTTTAAAGTAAAGACGATTGACGTCCAGAAAGTCGAGGAAAACTACACTATGCAATGGGGTGCCAACGAGACCGTTAAGGCGGAAAGTAATGAGATGACGGTGCGCGTGGTGCAGACGGAAACGGGTCGTGAATTGGGCATTATTTTCCGTGTATCGAATGACGGTTACGCGTTCCGTTATGACATTCCTGCGATGGAAGAAGGGGAGTTGATTGTGGCGAACGAACGCTCCGAATTTAACCTCGCCTCAGATGCGATGGCGCATTGGATCCCAGGCGATTGGGAAATCTACGAGCACCCTGTGAATCACACTAGAATTAGTGAGATCAATGCCCTCAGCAAAGCGAATCATCCAAATCTTGCTGCTACGCATATCGTAGAAAACAGTGTAAGTACGCCGGTCACGTTTGTCTTTGATAGCGGAACGCACATGAGCATTCACGAGGCTGCGCTTGTAAATTATTCAGGAATGACGTTGAAGAAAACAGGGGAGACTTCTTTTGTAAGTTCTCTCGTGGGTCGTGCAGATGGAAACAAAGCGACCATTCCTACGCCATTCAAAACGCCTTGGAGAATGGCGGTGATTGGAGACGAAGCGACGGACCTGTTAGCTTCGCATTTTATGTATGATTTGAATGAGCCGAATGTGATGGGAGACATTACAGATTGGTTCAAGCCGCAGAAGTATGTAGGAATCTGGTGGGAAATGCACATGGGCAAGAGCACATGGGATTACGGCATGACTCAAGACATGGGGACCTGGATTGCGGATGGTAAAGAGCATGGCAAGCACGGTGCAACGAATGAAAATACCATGCGGTACATTGACTTTGCTGCAGAACACGGGTTCTCTGGAGTTTTGGTGGAAGGTTGGAATACCGGTTGGGAGCACTGGATTGGGTTTGACGATCGTGAAGGAGTGTTCGATTTTGTAACGCCGTACCCGGATTATGACTTAGTGATGCTTCAGGACTACGCAAAGAGTAAGGGCGTGAGCTTGGTGATGCACCACGAAACTTCAGCAGCACCACGCACCTATGACCAGCAGATGGATACGGCGTATGCCTTGATGAAGTCGAACGATATTCATTTGGTAAAATCTGGATATGTAGGTCCGCTATTGCCCAAAGGTGAATTCCACCACGGGCAGTGGATGGTGAACCATTACAACAACGCCGTGCAGCGCGCCTTCGAGTACGAGGTGGCTGTCAATACGCATGAGCCGATCAAAGGAACGGGCTTGGAGCGTACTTGGCCAAACTGGGTGGCTCGCGAAGGGGCGCGTGGTCAAGAGTTTAACGCTTGGAGCATTGAGGGTGGTAACTTTGTTGATCACCTTCCTTCGATGGCATTTACACGCTTTTTGAGTGGACCTATGGATTACACCCCAGGTGTATTTAAGCTCGAAACCAAGAGCGGCCCAGAGGGTGAGAATCGTGTTCGTAGCACGATCGGACAGCAGTTCGGATTGTACGTTGTCGTTCCGTCTCCAATCCAGATGGCGTGTGACCTTCCTGAAAACTACCAAGCACATTTAGACTGGTTGCAATTTATTAAAGACGTTGCGGTAGACTGGGAGACCAGCATTCCTCTTGCTGGCGAGGTGGGCCAATTCGTTGCTTGGGCACGTACTCCGAAGGAAAACCAAAATTGGTACCTAGGTGCAGTGAATGCCGAGCAGGAACGCACTTTGAACATTGACCTTGACTTCCTTGAAGAACGCGTCACTTATACTGCCGAAATTTACCGTGATGCCGACGATGCGCATTGGGAAAGCAACCCGTACGCCGTGACCATCGAAACCAAGACATTTAAAAAAGGAGATGTGTTTAAGATCCGCCTCGCGTCAGGAGGTGGTTTTGGGGCGATTTTTAATAAAAATGTAGAATAATCGATATTTTATAACTTTAACTGACTTAATAACGGATGCCCCATGACGACAGTGAAACGTAGTTCCGTAATTAAACGCCCGCTAATTCTTACCCTTGCGCTCTTGTCCGTGCCGTTGATTGGAACGCGTATCAGCGATGAAGTCCATTGGACAGGATTTGATTTTGTAGTTGCGGGCATTTTATTGTTCGCGATCAACACGAGTGTTTTTGTATTGTGGCGTCGTTTGCCTCAATCTAAAAGCATTCCTTGGATCATTGCCCTGGTGCTCCTCTTTCTAATCTTGTGGGCAGAGTTGGCTGTGGGCGTTTTTAGATCGCCTATTGCCGGATCTTAGGCTAAGATTGTGCTAAGAAGTTAGTTAGCGCTCGGTACACCCCATTGCTCCAGCCAAAGCCGTCTTGCACTTCGTATTCACCCCCTTTGCTGAGGTTTTCAGGCTCGTACACGTTGTATTTTTCGACGAATTTGCCCTTCGCGTGGTAGATGGTATCGCAGGTTTTGATCCACCGCTGCGCGATCGTTTTGGCCAATTCCTCATGCCCATATTTCATTAAGCCTTGCACTGCAATCCATTGCAATGGCGCCCATCCGTTTGGCGCATCCCATTGCTCGCCCGTATGAGAACTTGTGGTGCTTAGACCTCCTTTTTGCAGTAATGTTGTTTGTAATTTTTCAGCTGTAAAATCCGCTTGGGATTGTGTTGCCGCACCCACAAAAAGCGGAAACAGGCTGGCCGCTGAAAGGACATGAGTACCCTCAAGGGTTTTGAAAAAGACGTCTTCGAATCCACGGCGGGTATAGAACACCGTCTGTAAGGCGGTTTTACGATTCTCTGCTGCCGTTTGATAGCATTTCTCTCCGGTAACATCAAACAGCAGGGTCTCGTGAAAATAAAGGAGGCTGTTAAGGTCTACGGGTGCAATGTCTAATGTTTGTATGCTTTCCAGTCCGCCGTTGCCATCAAGCCAACGCGAGGAAAAGTCCCACCCGCTTTCGCACGCTGCACGAAGATGTCGATAGAAATTAGGCCGCTTTAGTGCCGTCGATCCCCACTTCAGATCGGTTTTAAGCATTTCTATGCGTGGGCTATTTTCTTCATCCCAATACCGGGTAAGACCTTGGCGGTTTCGGTGGGGCGCCATCCAATACGCATATTCCTCTTTTAATGCCGGTAAATAGCGCCGATACACGTTTAAGGGTTCTGCGGACTGTTCCGCATAGGCGTGTACCATCAAACTGAAAAAAGGAGGTTGACTTCTTGATAGAAAATACGTTCTGTTTCCGTTTGGAATGTGCCCAAACCGGTCAATACAATGGGCGAAGTTGTCTAGAAGATCTGCGACCCACTGGTGGTAACCGTCGAGCAAAAGCCCTATTTGGGTAAAGTAACTGTCCCAGTAATAAACTTCTTGAAAACGCCCGCCCGGAACGACATAACTGTAGGGCAAGGGGTATTTGGTAGAACGCTGGTTTTCCCTGTCGGCTTCCCGGTGGAGGAAGGGCCAGAGGGCTTGAATGTGCGCTGTAGGCGTTCGGTTACTATCACTGAAAAACCCCGTTTCTTCAGTGGCACTGGGCGTAAAATGCGTTTCAAAAAAGCGCTGTAAAGAAAATTCAGGCGCACCCTTTTCTTCGCGGTATTTGGCAAGAATCGTTTTGGGATGTGCGTTGAGTTGGGCGTCGGAAATGTACTTTTCATCGGACCAGATACCGGACACGTGAAGGTCCGTAAACAGCTCTTCAAGAAGTAGTTCGACGCGCTCCATCAGCTTTTTGCGGTCAAGCGTTTTAGCAACAATACAGCAACTAACAAAAGGGACATTGGAACTAAGGTGAAGTAAAAAGCACCCCCGCCCAGTTGTTCAAAGAAGTAGGCGGTAATGCGCGATCCCAACGTACCGCCCGTGGCTGAAAATAAAACGATAAGTCCCGTCATGGGGCTGTGCAAGTTTTTAGGTAATGCGCTTAAGACGACACTGTTAAGGAGCGGGTAGATGGGCGCAATGAAGAGGCCTACAAGGGGAAAAATGAAGGCGATAAGTGGCAATCCAAAAATTCTAATTCCCCCGTCTCGAACTTCTGCATCTAGCGCTTGGGGCAGTACGAAGGCAACCAGCACCATCGCCCCTACGATGGCTCCAATCAGCACTGTGGACCAATGGAACCGCTCTGATAATCGTCCACCGAGAATCCTGCCAACGCCCAAAGTTAACGCCAGTATGCTCGCCATACGAATGCTATTGTCTTCACTTAGGTTCAAAACTTTTTCGTTGAAAGTGGGAAGCCAAGTCATGATGCCTTGTTCCGCCATTACATAGAGAAAGGCAGAAATGACAAATACGATAACAAGCAGCTTTACGATGAGTCCGAACATGGCCTTAAACTCTTGGGCTAAACTCACTTTTAATTCTGGTTTTGGTAATTCCGGAATACGCGCTAAAAAGAGCGCTGCAAGAACGACAAGGGCAATGAGTAACAGATACACATTTAGCCACGCATTCGGCTCTCCGGGGGTATTGAATGCAGGGAAAAGAAAATAGGCAGAGGCCACTCCAAACATAAAAGTACCCTCGACCGTACTCATCAAAGCATTGTGTTCTTTTTCTCCGGTAGTTACAAGGCCCATGGAGCCATAGACACCGACTTTAATTAAAGCGAAAGTCGATCCCACCAAAGCAAATAAGATCTGGGAGGAAGTAAAGCTGTTGCCAAAGTACATTTGAATTAAACCTAGTGAGACTATGCCCAGGGCAATAAGCATGATGCGCTTGTAACCAATTCGGGGGATAAAACTCGCAAAGACAAAGCTAATTATCGCAATGGGCATGTCTTTGAACAGCTCTAGCGTGCTTGCTTTTATTTCGCTGACGCCGTAATTATTGATGCTCTTAAGAATGACGATTCCGACACTATTCAGCAAGATGGCGAACACGAAAAAATTTAGGTGAAGCGCCCATTTAAAAGGTTTATTCATTGCCGGTATACGTAACTAAAGTAGCATCAATGTAAGCGCCTAAGGAACGTCCCTGAGAGACGCCTATTTCGATGGCAGGCATGTAATGTATACCTCCATAGAGTCGTGAGACGGCTGCTTCATCGGACGCAGCGGTAAAGCTTGGATAAGAGCGATCAGGCAGTCCATAAGGGCGTTCGGTAGAATCCTGGAACGCAAAATTTTGACCAAAAACTCCAGAGAGCATGACACCCGCAGCACCT
>Ga0209138_1000253_pt1 | contig 55051 bp, 61 predicted proteins | sample SaaInl3SG_22_DNA_FD_184645 | JGI IMG/M metagenome (GOLD analysis project Ga0209138, IMG submission 184645) | Marine microbial communities from expanding oxygen minimum zones in the Saanich Inlet - ESP_153SG_22_DNA (SPAdes) (version 2) | ecosystem: Environmental > Aquatic > Marine > Intertidal...
CAGAATCTAATAATTTATATGATGTTATGATATCGTATATATTTTACAAAATATTGGCTAATATATTTAGTGGTATTAGAGGTTTCTTATTTAGTATAATTATGTTCAAACATTCTGCTATTACAAAAAAACAAATATTATTTAAATTATCTTCATTATGTTTATCGTATTATAATAATAATAATCCAAATGAAACAATAGAATTAATAACCAAAGATGCTAATATCTTAAGTGATTTATTTATTTTACATCTTAATATATTTGTTAGAACTAGCATACAATCATTATCAACTATCTATATTTTTTATAATATGAATATACAATATGATTTAACTATTTTATTGTTTATTTTATGTTTTTTTCAATTATTATTTAATTATTTATATCATAAATACATTTATCATAGGTTTATACACGAAAAAGATCGCTTAGCTAAAGAACAAAATAATTATATTGACGATTATATTCATAAAATTGATAGCTATAAAACTAACTGTTTAGAAAAATCATTAATTACTAAATATATTGATTTAGAAAATCAAATTGGTATTAATAATATTAAAGAAGCTTTTTATTATGGTATTGATCTAATGTTATCTAATACATATAATACATTTATAATTTATTTTATAATATCATATGGTATTCGTAATAATATAAGTTTAGTAATTATACATCAATTATTATTATATATAGATTCAATTATTAGTATATTAGAATCATATAGACATATTATAACCAATACTTATAAAAATACTTGTGTTGTTAAACGAGTTCGCGATGTATTAAATATTCCTAATAATTCGTCAAATCGTATTAAATATATACCAGATTTTAAACCAGCTATATACATTAATAATATTACTTTTTCTTATAATACAACGGTTGTATATAGAGATTTTAATAGGTTTATACCATTTGGATCTAAACTTGGTATTTACGGTAAATCTGGTATTGGTAAAAGCACTTTATTAAAATTATTAATTAAAATGTATAAAGTTAATGAAGGTAATATTGGTTTTAATGATATTAATATACAAGATATTGATGATGAATTCTTTTATAATGACGTAATAGGATATATAGCACAAGAACCAGTATTATTAGAATTAACAAATAATATTAGATGTGATAGTAATTTAATGAAAGACTTTACAAAAGATATACCAAATACTAAGATGAGTGGAGGACAAAAACAACGATTTGCTATTTGTAATATATTAAATAAAAATAGACCAATTGTATTAATGGATGAACCTACATCGGCTTTAGATACTCACAATCAAAAGTTATTTATAGAAATTATAAAAGAAAAGTATAAAGAATATACTTTTACATTTATACTTGTTAGTCATAACTTAGAACTATTAAATGAATTATGTAAGGATATTATATATCTTTAAAGCTTAGAATAGATTAACCACCATTCTAATGTTGCTGGATTAGTTATATCGCTATAACACGCATAACTTCTAAACTTATTTTTATCATTTAAACCTGATTTACGTTCTTTATACACTGTTACAGTTGATATTATATGCTTTCCTTTACGAGTAGCACCTGCTGACCTATAGAAACCATCTTCATCTATTTTCTTTTTATTTGGACCACGACCATAAGTTTCTTTTGGTAGATTGAGCTTAAACCATTCAATCATTTTGTTTTGCGTTTCAAACATTCTAATAATAGGTTCATTTGAGTCTTCAGTATTTTCAAATTGTTCAATATTATTAGTGCTATTAAATGTTCCTTTGCTTATAGATTTATTTTCTTTTTTAACATATCTAGTTGTATTTGTATTCCACACAACATCAGTATAGCTCATATTATTGTCCAATAGTTTTTCATAATTATTTATACTCTCAATTTTTGTATAACATATGCTAATACCATTATCATCATAACCTGTTAGACGTCCTACAGCGCCTTGAATTATACTAGAATCATTTGCTTTATAATTGTATCGTTCATATGAAATACCAATATGTGTTTTATGTTGGGTTTTAGCACATCTTAGTATTTCGCAGTAAAAAATAATTGTATGTTGAGTTGGTGCTATTTTTAAGAGTGTATTGATATCTTCTTTATCTGTTTGTAAGAAATTTGTATTAAAGACAATATTATCATTTTTGAACACCTTTTGAAAGTTTGAAATTACCTTTTCTTGCCTTCCATTTTTAACAGAAGGAACTCTAATTAAATGATACATTGGGTTTTTGTAGTTTAATATTGGAATTTTCAGTGCATTAACGTTTTTAATAATCTCAAGTGATTTATATTCAAACAATCTATTTTGTATTAAAAAATCCAATGTTCCAGTATAACCCCTACCAGTTTGTAAATATAGACTTTTAGAATGTTCTTTCCATTCTTTTAAATCAATTATGTTTCCATCTGGTGTTGCGGAAAACTGAACAATTTTAATATCATTATCACATAGATATTCTAAATCATAGAAACCACATTCAGTAAATATTTTATTAATAGTTTGATTATTTTTAGAAGCTATCTGGATTTCATCCATTACAATTAATACATTTTTTTGTTTTTTAATTTTATTTATAAACTTATCATTCAAATTAGGACGATGTAATATTTGAGATTTTAGTATATTAGGAAAACGATGCATAGTATCGGTTTTCCATTGTTTATCAGATAAACCTGTAATAATATAGATATTTTCAATTGGTATTAGATTGTTAGTTGCAAATTGTTGGATTGTAGAAATCATACAACCGGTCTTACCACATTGCGTTCTACCATATACATTTATTGCTATAACACTGTTATTGTTTAGATAACTTACAATATTGTTTGCTGTATAGATTTGATTATCGTATAGGGGAGTAATTTGTTCATTTAAGATTTTAATATTTTTAGTTATTTTTTTAATTTCTTCATTAGTATATTTAACTTTGGTGCGTATAAATTGAGACATAGTTATGTTATAACCTTACGTCATCATTTTTTATTAGATGTAGTAGAATTGGTTCTTTTTGGATTTTTACCCGGTGTTTTAGTTTGTGCGGGTGGTGTTGGACTTGTTTGTGCGGGTGGTTTAGGACTAGTTTGTGCGGGTGGTGAGGTTCTAGTTTGTGCATATTAGATGAAAAACAATAATTTTATAATCTAAAGGTTTTTATAATTTTCTTAGGTATCTTTGTTTCTACAATGTTAAATGGTATTAAAATATTTTCAATTATATACGAAAATACATCATAATCTGTTGTATCTGTATATTTTTTCATTAATATATCTAAAATACTATTTAGTTTATCTTTTGTTTCTCTCGGTGGTGATACACTATTTGAATTACTAAAACTTTCATTTAAAAATGTAGGTATTATTTCACTATAATCTGAAATTTGTTCTTTTTTACTTGTTATTTCAGTTGCATAACTATAATCATATATCATTATATTATAATTACACGCTTTTACATAAAAACTTTTTCCATTATATACATATTCATAATAACCTTTTTCATTGTTATTATGCCATAAGAAATTACCACCGTGAACATCTTTATGTAAATGATTTGTTAAAATATGAAATGAACCTATAGCAATCAAAGTTTGCGCAAATATATTAAAAAATAATTTAGTATCTTCCAATATGTTTGGTATTAAACCACCTAGATCACCATTTGCCAATTCATTTATACTTAATAATTTATGGTTTTCAGATATATTTTTATCACATTTTATTGCTTTATACATTATAGGAAAATGTTTAGATCTTTTTGGTATTATTATTTTATCTCTAACCATTTCCATTATTTTTATTTCATTCATATTATCTTCTGTTATTTTCATAACCTTAGTTGCTATTGGAAAATTGCCAAAAACTTTTGAAATTGATGTTTTATAAATAATGGAATTAGTGCCTTTAGAACTAAATAATTTTTCAAGATTTAAAATATTTTTAACAGTAAAAGTATCTGTAAGCTTTCCAGGTTCTAAACAATCATTTTCTTTTATTGATTTAAGATTATTTTGAATATAATTTAAATATTTTACACGATTATCTAAAGTGTTTTTATCTATAAATAATTTACTGCGTAAAAATCGTTGTATCTTTTTTATATCAGTTTCTTCCAAAAAATCTTGGACAAATAAAGATTTTGACTTACTACTATTTGAACCTTTTGATGAAGTACTTCTTGACGATCTACCTGATTTTATTTTTTTATTTATGTTTTCTTTAACTTGTTTAATAGAACTCATTTATTATAAAAATGATACAATTTTTATAGATTACTATTATTATGAAAAAAGTTAAATTTGGAAATAATGAAATATTCGATCATAATGGTAAAACAAAGAAAACTAGATTATATCCAATGAAACGTAGTAATAAAAATGAAAAAATTAAGACTATATCTAGAAGTATAATACGAAAATATTATAAAAAATTATTCGTAAATGTAAATATTATTATTATAAAAAAAATATATTCTATTATTATTACAAAAAAATAGAATATAAATATAAATTGTTAATTTCTAAACTTACAGATGATGATCCTATTACAAATGAACTTATTCAAGATGTTATTAATATATGTAATGACGTAATACTTGACATATATTATACATAAATGATTACCAAGCATCCTTAGTTCCACCATCATATTCTTTGGCATAACCGTCTTTAACTAACATTTCATTTATGTTAATATTATCTTTAAAAATTATTGCTAAAGGTCTTCCGTATTTATCAAAATCACCGAATAATACTTCTATCATATGAGTATTTTTATTTATCATATCTCTAATATCATTACGAGTATTATTATCATCTATTACAATATCAGTAAGTATATTTATTAAATAATTACGTGCTTTAAGACCTAATTCTTTTTGAGAACCACGTAATTCAGGTGTATCAATACCGTGTAGCCTTACGTTGATCTTAACAAAACTAAAACCTTCTAAATCTATACAAACTGTAATTGTATCAGCATCATATATATCTAATATTTTTGCATTATATCTTTTATTTTTTAAAGTAAATCTAGGTGTATTATCGTATGTTTGATTTTCCATTTACTTTAATAATTTAATTAATTCATTTTTAAGTATAATAATTATTATTAGTTCAATACAATTATATACATAATATATATTTTTACGTAATAATAAATTAAAAGTGTATATAAAATAAAATGAAATATAAAACATAGTTTGCTTTACGGTATAGTTGTTGAATTTAATACAAAATAAATAACATATCATTTTACGAAATAATAAATGTGATATAAAAGCATATTCATATTTATTTATTTTTTGAAACTCATTTGTATAATAAACTAATACTATTGTATTTATAATTAATAAATAATGAAATAAAGTATTATTACCATAATATAATATATGTATTACAAATGTTATAGCAGTAAATAAATCATAATAATAATTTATAATAGTATTCCAAAATAATAATGAACATATTATTACTAAAATAGTATGAATATATAAATATTTATTTATTATTATTGTATTTAATAATGGTTGTAATATCCATATAGTATTAATACCTAATATAAGTTTTTCATTTTCAGAATAAGACATTTGTTTAATAAAATATATTTTCTATATTTCAATCCTGTTATTTTTAACAGTTAAATATTTATTATATATATAATATATAAATGTCTAATGAGGATGAAACATTTATTAATATAAAATTTATTAAAGAATTTAGAGACAAAATACTTTATGCTAGTCCTTCTAAAAGAATAACCTATGAACAATTTGATAAAATGTGTAAAGATGATGAAGTATTGACTATAATGTCTAAAGAACTTAAAAAATCTACAACTGAATTGAAACAGTTTTGCAAATATTTTTCAATTTTTAAAAAAAATATTCATTTAAAACCGGAAGAAATATTTAATATAATAAAAGCTATAAAACAACAAGAAGAATTATTTGAAAGTCTAGATGAACTTTGCGACAGCAATAAATCAAGAATAATTGAATGGCTTGTTGATATTAGTATTGAATATAATGGTGTTCATAATAATAAAATATCTAATTTATTAACTAAATCAAAAATACCAATTAACACTAAAAACGAATATGATATATATAATTCAATTTTACAATGGTTTTTAAATAATAAAGAACAGTTTATAGATAGTGATGATCTTGATTTATTTGATAATATACCTTCAACTACTTTTACCAAAATATCAAAAGCAATTATGATGCAAAAAATAGATATTCAAGAAGCTATAAAAAAATGGAAATCAAATCCTAATATTAATCCTTATAATGGTAATGTAGTTAAAACTTCTATTGTTCCAAGAAGTAAATACGCAAAATTATATCAAACATTTATTACATATTTAAGTAAAGATTCGTCTTTTGAAAAAATTAGAAAACAACTGCCTACGAATCATATATATGTTTTAGAAGATATAGATTATCTTGAAAAACTAAAGCAACAAAATACTGATGAGCAAGATGATAAATGGATTGATTTTTTAATTAAAAACAAAAATATAATAAATACTAAAGAACAGATACTAGATAAAAAAGGTTATACCGTTTATGACCATTTATTTATGCATTTTTGTTTTAAAAAAAGCGATTCTAGTCAAAATATTGATAAGCAATTTTTTTTATATCAAACTATTGAAAATCAAATAAAATTAGTTAAAGGAGTTGATATGGATTGTTATGAAGTTATTGACAGTATGTTAAGTTTTGAAAGTGAGCAAAATAAGGGTATAAATTTTGAAATTAAAAGAATTAGTGGTGCTGATGCTAAAGTATGGCCATATTACGTTCCACCTCTTTTAAAATTGTTTATAGATTATATATATGAAATTGCTTACTATTTAATACCTATTCAAAGATTGAATTTATCAATATTTCACGAATATTTTTTATACGGTAAAGAAGAAAACACTTTATTTAAAAATAAATACATAGATGAAAGCATACAATTTAATAAACATAGATTAAAAACTATATTAAATATTATATTTGGTTCAATCAATAGTAGTAATAAAACATTTTTGAAAATATTATGGAAAGAAATAAAATATGTAATGTCTGAAGAACAAACATTTATTTATAATAAAAATAAATTATATACAATTAAGTCTTCAAGTTCTCAAAACATTATTCATAATATTAATAAAAAAATAACTGATGCTGAAATGAGTAATTTCAAAATGTTTTTTGTTTCTTCTTTATTTGATATAAAAACAGTTCATAAAGAATCGCAACAAAATAAGAATATAAAATATGAACCTGTTATAGACCCTTACAATAATTTACCTGAACCACCTAAAATGCCTAGAAGACCTGTCATTAGTCAAGAATTACAAAGATATAAAATGACATCAGATATTAAAGGAAAAAATACAGAAAAGGAAAAAGAATTGAAAGAATATTTAGAAAAAGAAAAACAATTTAAAAAAGAATTAAAAAGTTATGATAAAAAACTAAAAGAATATAATGATAAATATTTAGGTAAAAAACTATCACCTTATTTTTCAGTAAAATTATCAAGAGCAAGAAGTGTAATAAATGATAAAAATTCTTTGAGATTAAGTTATTCACCTTTAAAAGTTACAGCAAAATCTTTAACCAACTTCAAACCAAAAAAAAATAAAGAATTATTAGCAAAATTTGAAAAAGAACCATATAATAAAACATACAAAGGAAATGAAGAAGAACAAGGGAGACAGAAGGAGCTGTGGGAAGGAGACCTGGTAGGAGGACGGCCAAAAACAACAAGCAGCAGTGCTAGTGAAGTTCCCAATCTCAGTATGTCCCACTCCATCAGGGCAAGTAGCAAGAGTAGTAGCAAGAGTGGTAGCAAGAGTGATAGCAAGAATAGTAGCAAGAGTAGGTGCAAGAGTGGCTGCAGTTCAGATAACAAATCAAAAAGAAAAAAAAAAATGAACAAAATAACACAAGAAAGAAAGGAAGCAACAGAAGAAAGAGAAAGAGAAATGAACAAAATAAGACAAGAAGAAGCAAAAGAACTAGAACAAGCAGAACAGGAAAAAGTGTTGCAAGAACCAGTCCAACAAGGAGAAATAGAAGAAGAGTTAATATCAGTAGAAAAAGAAGACAAACTGGTAGAAAGGTGGTCAGAAGCAACAAACAGGGGTACTAGTAGAGCTCCCAGTATGTCCCACTCCATCAGGAGTGGTAACAAGGGTGGCAGAAGCATTGGCAGTGCCTACAGTTCAGGTGGAAACCCACAAAAAGAATACTTGCAAATTTTACAGGGAGGAGGTAATAAAAAAGAACTTTCAAAATCAGATCTAAAACTACAACTTGCACTTGAAGCACATAAATTTAAAGAATTTGCTAAATCACCAAGTCCTTCTGGAAAATCACCAAGACAAAAATATATAGGGTGTGATTTAAATGCTAATGATCCAATAACACTGGAAACACTTGGAGATTTGCATTTAAAAAAAATAAAATATTTATCAAAAATAAAAACAAAATTACCAGATGGAAAAATAATAACACATTGTTATGATACTATACCATTTTATAATTATATATTATCTTGTTATAATAAAAATGAAGAACCAAAAAATTTAGCAATAGGTAGAGAACTATTAACAACTGAACAAAAAAATGAAGTATTTAAAAAAATCAAGTATTTTACAAAACAACCAACATTGAAAAGTAATATAAACAAAAAATATTTTTTAAAAGCAAAATATAATACAGTTTTTAAAAATTATAAACTTGAAGCTTTAATTAATATCGGAACAATAGATTTTGATGTAATAAATTATAATAAAATTGATAAACCACCACTTCGAAGAAGATATCCTTCCGGAATAAATTCTGATGAATATGACTTATACGATAATTATGTAGCTGAACGTAGAGAACGTAGAGCACGTGGTTTGTTAAACGTTACTAGCTCTACTCCTACTTCTTCTTCTAGTAGCTCTAAGTCCTATGATCTTTATGAAGTCGAACCTACACTTTTACATACAGGACCAATACTTTCAAGGGATGATATATTATTTGAAGATACTTCAGATGCAACAGTTTTATTAATTAAACAAGGAATGGCAAATGGTTCTTTACTTAAATTAGATACTTATCCTTATTGGATACCTGAAACACAGATGGATATTAATAGACCAACTGATTATAAATTTTTATTATTACCTCCAAATAACTTTGGAGCTAACGATGAAATTGAAGAAATAAAAGAAAAAACAAAAGTATTTAATAATAGATTAACAAGACTAATTTAATTATTCATAATTTATCCTTATGTGTTATAACAACAATTGTCAGCATTAGAGTTGTAAATATACTCTAAAATCATAATAAAATAAATATATAAGTTATTGTATCTAATAATGGTTGTAATATCCATATAGTATTTATACCCAATATAAGTTTTTCATTTTCAGAATAATACATTTGTTTAATAATAAATGCAAAATAATAGATTTGATCTTTATTTTTCTTATTGGATATTATTATGGTTAGTTTTTATAATACTTTTTTATAAAAAAGGTATATTACCTTTTTATAGTTTTATTTTAGCTTTACTATACCATACAACAATTGTTATATATACATTTATATTAAATAAAAAAAAAATAATATTACATATGATAATTGTAATAATAATAAAAATTATACCTATAATAATAATATATAATTATTATTATAATCGTATAAATTTTAGAAAAGAATTAGTTTTATTTATTATTTTATTTGGTTTATATATTATTTGGAAATATATTATTAATAATGTAGATCTTTTATGTGAAATTAAAGATCTAATTACTAATGGTATTGCTAATGATACACCACTTAAAAATATTATTCATATGTGTTATAACAACAATTGTTAGCATTAGAGTTGTAAATATGCTAAACGATATAAAGTAATAGTAGTTAGGTGTATTTCTACGTATATTAGGTATTTTTATTATTTAGGATTAATATTATTATTGATTATAATTGGATACTTCACAATCCAGATGATAATGGTAAATGAAGAAATAGTAAATGGGATCTTGAAATGATATACACTGATTATTATGATTTAAGGGCTATAAATAGTTCTATTGTTAGTAAAAATCCAAATGGTATAATACCTAGAGGCATTGTTGATAATCTTATATTATTTGTAGAAAATTATAAAATATATATGTTTTTGAAATCATTGCAATGATTACAATCTTGCAATAGCTGGTAAGTTTCCAAATGCTAATTGAAATTTTATATAATTACTAAATGTTGAATTAGTTTCTAGTAATTGATATCTAATTTCTCCGTGTTCTTTTATTTTATTTGTAATTTCTTCTATTTTTTTTTCAAGATTATTTGTAGCTTGTTCTAAAATAGCTTCAATAATATCATCTGAAAATAATTCTAAGTAGTTTGTTGTGAGCATCTGTTTGCTTGTGAGAGTTGTCATTTTAATTATAAATTTTTAATATGTATACTTCATTTTTAACTTTAAAAATGTAATATTATTACATAATATTATATTTCTTTTTTTTATAGTATGCTTTTCGTTTATTAAATCTAGTTGTAAATATTGAAAAGTTATCTACAATATCAATTATCAATGGTTTTATTATTCTATCAGATACTTTAGATCTTAATATTCTACCTACAGATTGTTCTATATCACTCATCGGTGATACTAATATTAAACTATTTAATGTTGGTATATCAAGACCTTCGCTACTCATATGTGTTGTTGCTAATATTATATTTGCTTTAGTACTTTCGTTTAATTTAGTTTGAGACATTCCACCAATATAATATCCCATTGTATAATCAAAATCAGTATCGTTATTCAACAAAGTATAAATATCATTTAACAATGCTTTACGTTCTGATAATACTAATAGTTGTCTTTCTTTAGTCATATTTTCTTTAATTGCTTCTACAATAAATTGGATTCTAGGTTTATATGATACCACGTTTCCTAACATTTTAACTGCACTTATTTTACCATTAAACATTGTTTCTATTCTATTATATTCTGGATTATTTGAAGTAAAATGATAATATTTAACATCAATATCATTATCATCAGTATTATTAATTAATTTAATAACTGGTTTTCCTATAAACCATTCAAATACTTTACGTAATCCATCTTTTCTGTTTAGGGTAGCAGATAAACCTAAAACAAAAGGGGAACAAGTTTTAATTAATGCCTGACTGAATACTTCCGCACTACAATGATGAACTTCGTCAATAATTACTAAACCAAAATCTTTAAATATATCAGGATCATAATCTCGCATAGCTATAGATTGTAATGAACCTACTACAAAATCTTTATTTTCAATATCAACTTTATTTTGTTTTATTATTCCAATGCTAGAATCTGGTGAAAACATTTTAACTCTTTCAGCAAATTGAACATTTAAGAAATCTTTATGTGAAATGAACAAGGTTTTAAGTTTTAGACGACAAGCTATATTAATTGCTATAACAGTCTTACCACCTCCACAACCAATACTAACAATTCCACCCATTTTAGTAGGATCATCGCAAGCATTTAAGAAAGCATCAACTTGTTCAACTTGATAGTCTCTTAAAGATCCTACAAAGTTCATATTAGGTCTAGTTTCACCTTGACCAATAACATTTCTATCTGGAATACCAAACCTTTGCAATCCATAATACTTAGGTAAATATAATTTAGTTTTATTTTCACGATATAAACTGTATTTTTTAGGTTCAATATGATCAAACATATGGTTTTGAATTTCTACTGTTAATTCTTTCCTAACTACGTTAAGATCTTTTTCATCATAATATTCTTTTTTTATAGAATATCCTTGTCTAGATAAGGATGTCATTACTTATATTGTAATGTATATAATCATTTTTTATGTAATAAAATTAAATTATGCCTTATTTATTTTCATATGGATCCAATAATATAACGCAATTATCTCAGAGACTTAAAAGAAAAATATTAAAATCCGAAATTATACCGGCATATATTGAAGATTATACAAGAATATTTTGTTTTTATTCATCAAAATGGAATGGTAGTGTGGCTTCCATTTATCCAGATAAATATAAATTAGTATTTGGATCTTTAATTATGTTAGATGAAAAAGACTTACGTAAATTAGATAGGTTTGAAACAAATTATACTAGGAAAATGATAAATGTTACTGATAATTATTTTAATAAAATGAATGCACACGTATATATTTGTAATGATACTAAGTTTGTTAAAGAACCTTCTGTAGAATATTTAGAAAATATTAAAAAAAATATATATGATAGTTGGAAAATAAAAACAAAGTATGTTCCTATTTATATAAAAACAAAAAGAGGTATTGAAGTATACAAAAAATGATTGATTAAAAATTTACATTGTAAAATGAACGATGTTTTGAGCATTATTGTTTCTAAATATATACATTATATGGTATATTATCCGGATATTAGTAATATATTAATGATGAGGATTGTTAATAAATATTGTCGTAAAATGATAGATTTTGCAATTCTTAATTATTTTGAATTGATCTTTAAGCTTGAAGAAGGTAAAAGTTATATTGATTTTTATTCAAAATACATAAACCTATATATGATTCTTTGTATCAATTCAAAATTATACAATGCATATCAAACTAAGATTATGATCTATAATGCTATTTATGTAATTGTAACTAGATACAAAATTATATATAAAATGATAATTGAAGATGAAAATTATAAATTAATTATTGATAATAATATACGTTATGAAAATATTTATAATAATTGTTATAATGTAAAATTATATTTCAGTGATATTGAAAAATTTAAAAAATATATAAAATTTAGTTTGCGACTTGATAAAACATAAGTTTATTGATAAGGTTCTATGGTGGTATTATAGTGGTATTGTAGTGGTTTTATAGGATAATTACAAATATATTATAGTGGTTTTATAGGATAACTACAAATATATTGTAATGGTATTATAGGATTTTATAATTGTTTTATAAGATATTTACAAATATATTGTAATGGTATTATAGGATATCTACAAATATATTGTAATGGTATTATAGAATTTTATAATTGTTTTATAAGATATTTACAAATATATTGTAATGGTATTATAGGATATCTACAAATATATTGTAATGGTATTATAGGATTTTATAATTGTTTTATAAGATATTTACAAATATATTGTAATGGTATTATAAGATATTTACAAATATATTGTAGTGGTTTTATAGGATTTTATAATTGTTTTATAAGATATCTACAAATATATTGTAATGGTATTATAGGATTTTATAATTGTTTTATAAGATATCTACAAATATATTGTAATGATAGTATAAGGAAAAATATAAATAAACTTGCAGTCATTTAAATATAAATACAATTCTTTATATCATTTTAACCCATCTTAATATTCCAATACCATTAGATACTAATTCTACAATACTATATAAGAATATAATACCTATTAATATAGATATAATAGTATTAGTTACATCATTCATTTATATTTATAAAGAAATAAATGAAAAGTAAAAAAGATCTCAAAATTACAATTCCTAAAGTTGATATTGATAGCTTACATTATTCAATTTTCAAAACAGAAACTATTCCTATGATGCAAAAACAATATAAAAATAAAACAATTGATGAATTACGTAGTATTTATAATAGATTATGGATTATTGAAAGTAATAAGAATCCAGTATATAAAATATAATTTATTTTTTATTTTTAGAAAAATATATACTATATATGTAATAAAGTGCAATTAAAAATATTATAGCACCTACAATTGTTGATATTATACTAACCATCATTTGAAATCTGTTATAATTTTTAACATCTTTACAATAATCTGAATTATTATCTGCATCACATTTAACACCATATTTCATACCATCACCTATACTAGCTTCACCACCTGATGTAGCAGTGCTGCCACCTAAATAACCTAAACCTCCTGCTATTAATCCTTGAGTTGTAGTATTACTACCAGAAGATCCTCTTGATCCACCTCTTCCACGCATTTTTATTTTTAATAAATATAAAAAAAATGATTACATTATTATATAAATATACAAATCAAAATGTCAATCATTGCTGAAAATCGTATTAATAAAATTTATCAATATATCGAATCCGGTCCTTATACCATAGAATTTAATTTGGAATTTGGTAAAGGCATTGATTCTACTATTAATCCTAATGATTCACGTATGGATTATACTACTGATGATAAATTTCTTATTGATGAAGTTGTATTTGATGATGGTGCTAAAAACTATCGTGTTATTGGAACTGAAGCACCTATCGTTTCTAGAATCTCTAATTTGAAAGTTCGTAATACTAATGAACATCCTGATTATACTTACAAATATGGTATTGGTTTTGCTATAGATAAAGAAGAACCTAAGTATCGTGATAATATCTCTTCAGAACCTTATAATATTGAACGTGATGGTCGTATGTGGCATATTCGTGCTAATAATAATAATGTTATTAACCTTGATCAAAATGCTCGTGCTAGGTATCAAATGTATCTTAAAAAAGCTAAAAAAGTTGGTGAAGAACTAACAGAAAAAGAAAAAGAATATGGTGTTGAAGAAACTACTGATAATACTGGGTTGTTTTTCATCACTATTATGGTATGTGAAGGTAAAACTTATAATGAACCTGTGACACGCTCTATTTCCAAAGGTGCTACTCGTGGTGCTACTCGTGGTGCTACTCGTGGTGCTACTCGTGGTGCTACTCGTGGTGGAGATGATTATGATAATGGACGTATTGGATATGGTAGTGTTGCTACTACTTCATCAACAGTTAGCACTATGGAATATGTAGATAGTCCTAAACTTGTTATTCCGTTTCGATTCAAAGTTCTTAAGGATAGTGAGATTACTGATATTATGGGTTCTAAGGATCTTGCTTCTGCTAGGAATGCTGAAGAACTACAAAAAATGTATCAACCTAGGGTATTTTAAGTATTTAATATAGTTTTTTGAAAATCTTTATGTTTAAATTGCAAAGCTTTATCTACATATACTGATAATAATTTATAATCTTTATTTTTATTATTTGAAATATATTGTAATATACAATTAAGAATATCTTCTTTTAGTAATTCTTGATTTATTTTTTTATTATGTATTTCAGCATATTTATTTACTAGCTGTTTAGGATCCTCTAATCCATCTAAGTAATTTTGAATATAAGTATCCATAATATTCTATAATATAAAGATTATATTATTATTTTATATATGCCTATTAAAACTGTTACTATTTCTAATGAATTATTTCACGGGTTTTCACGAACTATAAACACTGCTAATTTTTCATCATTTAAAGGATTAGGTTATTATATGAAAACACAACTAATAGCACACTTAGAACTTGCAAACCTTGAATTACTGGTAATAAAAGCAAAAGAACTTGATTTACATTCTCACGATTTTAAATTTTATGCTGAATTGGTTGATAGTGATATAGATAATATTTTTTTATGCCATCACTAAATAAAATGAGTGAAGACAATATCATTTACGTTGTAAGACTTATATGTCTTATCTTTTTATTAGTTGTTTTATTTTATCAACAGGATATAAATCATAAAATTAAAGAACCTATTATTCAAATCATAATTGCACTTATAGTCATCTTTGTATTTATCTTTATTGATCCATTATCTGGGTTTTTTATTGCTTGCGCTGTATTTGTAATTTATTATAAGTTTTATGCTAAAACTGATATGAAATTAGCACCAAAAGATACTAAGTATAAAAAAAATAGTATTCCATATGGAAGTTATATTACCGAAGATCACTTAAATATGGCGCAAAATAATACTATTGAACAACCTTCTGAATTTGAACTTAGCAAAATGCAGATATTCAATAACCCTAATCCTGGACAAATTATGCCTGGTTATGAAAAACCTTTTAATGATTATTGATACATAACAGGCTGGTGGTGATGATATACAGGCTCACTTGCTAAAAAAGATTTTATTGTAAAAAATATAGTTATAATTAATGTTATAAATACTGCAGTTATATCCAATCCCAAATTAACATTGTATTCTGCTACACTATAATCAGATCTATTTAAAAATGTATATATTAAACTTATTGTTGCATATGTTAAAAATACAACACCTAAATATCCTATAAATGCTTCATACGATTTATGATATGTATATACACCTATTACACCAACAACCACCGCTGTAATACATACAGTTATAATAATTACTATATCAGTTATTTCGTGTTTTTCACTAAAAATCATACTTTTGTATTATATATAATATTAAATATAATATTACATACTTAATATATATTTTATATTCTTCAACATAAGATATATTAATATTTTTAAGTAGATCTTCCATTTGATTTGATTGTATTCCTATTACTACTATGATCATAACAAATGTTAATATTACTATTTTTTTATCATAGAAAGTATTTATAAAACTACTTTCTGTTTGAACTGGATAATTGTATTGTGGTTGCGGTATTGGTTGTTGCGGTACCGATTGTTGTATGGATTGTTGGGGTATTGGTTGTTTGGAAGCACTTTCTGCCATATTACCTAATATTTCTTGAACAATTGGATCTTGAATATCATCATTTGGTTTTACATTGTTTGTAACAGGAATACTATTTATTGGAGTTGTCATTTGATTGCTCATTTTACAAAAAATATTTATATTTTTTTATGTTTATTTAACACACTAAAAGGTTCATAAATTGGTAATTCTTTACCATTACATTTTTCAGGTATAGCTCTATTCTTATAACATATACCATTCAGTTTATATCTTTTACCATCTTCCTTATGTATATTTGGTGATACATATCTTACGCAATTCTTACATACTGGTTTTAATATCATAGCAAGTCCTAGACCCAATACAACACTGATAATTATATTTCCCTCTTTTGTATATAACAGTTTATTTATTATTTCTTTCATAATTTCTTTACTAGTATTAAATATTATTATGAATAAAATTTTTATTCTTTTAGCTATAAGTATTTTTATATTTTGTATTGTAATATTTAGTATTATATATATAGCTATTAATAATTCTGGTAATAACAAAACTAAAACTACAAAAATAAATGAAAATGAATTAGAAAAAGCTGTTCAGGAATCTACTGAAATATACGATGAATATTCCAATAATCCTAATTACAACTTAATAACTGTAGAATATCAAATATTAGGAACATTATCATCACTTGAAGCAGAACCTGAAACTATCATATTACCATTATATGGCAAAAGAGTTAAATCTTATAGATGGAAATACTATACATTAGTGAATGGTCTTAAAATTGATATAAAAAAAGAAAGAAATAATTCATACGAATCTTGTATGAAAGAATGTGATACAATTTCAAATGAAGATATTGTTAAAGTTCCGTCCTATACAAATACTGAGTTTAAAGTCCAACTTTATGACTACGCACCTCCTTTTTAAGTTCATCTATTTCCTTATATAAATCTTTGAAGCATTCCACAAATAAACCTGCTAAATTATTATATAATACTCTCATCTTACCATCGTGTTTTTTTACAATTACTTCTGGTATTACTTTTTCTATTTCTTGTGCTATTAAACCACAATATCTTCTATTATCATTAGTATCATTACGATCAAACGTATAACCGTTCAATTGTTCTACTTTATATCGCACATCTTCTATTTTTTCTAAATTATATTTGTAAGAAATATCTGAATCGGTAGATACATCGTGTGTTGCATATACTGAACCACCCACTGTTAATACATTGCTATTTATTTTATCTAAAGGTAAATCATCAGGATACCCTACTAATAATTTACGTATATGTGTTAGATATTCTTCAGTAGCTGTGCCTGTATCTTTATTTGTATTTGAATAATGTGTAAATCCTTTATCTACTATATTACTATTATTAGGGTTTCCTATAAAAATATTTGGTTTTGAAAACACTTCACTACCTAATGTATCCCATTCAGTTGTTATAATTTTATTAATATGATCAGCAGATGGTTTTAAATAATATGCGGATTCATTAGTAATACTAGAAGAATTATTTGGTAATATTATTTTATACGAATTTTCTATTGTTAAATTTTCATTCAATTCTATATCCATATACGATGACATATTATACTCTGATGGGTTGAACGCACATAAACGCAACGTTGGATTTACGATTAAACCATTTATTTCAGATATATTATTACTAGTATGATTTACAATATTTGATAAACTCGTTTTATCAATGTTAATACCTACTAAACCTGTATGTTTATATGGGTCTATTTTATTTTCAGTAAGTATTAAAAACTCATTATGATAAGGATTATCATAAACATCTTGAAAATTATTTATAACAGATTGCGTATAATACAAATTGCTATTCATTAAATGTAATGAATGATATACAGATGGTGTATTCTTTGATAAACTATAAGCTGTATAATCAGCAGAAGGTAGTGGAACATCAGTATTAAATAATCCAAATTTTAACATATGGTTTTCAAGTAAATTAGAATCATCTACATTCTCATTTATATGACATACGGCATATGGTATGGTATCCCCTGTTGCTGATAATTCATAATAATCTTTAATACTTGGTTGATCTTCATTTATTATTAGTTTTGTGCGAATTTTGTCATCCGTATTAAAATAATCATTCCATCTTATACTATTATTTATTGATAAAGTATTTGCAATATTAAAATTAATATTATCACCATTATATAATATATTTTTATTGTTTTTCGTATATTCTATATGAAACTTTAAATCTTTAATTATAAAAGGTAATTCTTGATGTTGAGATTCTTTAAGAGCAATACGATACCTTGAATATTTTTTATTGCTATCTATTATTTTTACTTCTTTATGTTGATTTACTGTTTTTTCATTTTCAAATGTTATATGTTGTATTAATTCCCATCCATTATCATATCCAATTATGGCAAAATTATTTAAATAATTTTTATTTGGATATGTGTATAAATCTGGTATAGACTCAATATCAGTTATTCCATCTATATTTAAATTATTAATAATATCCTGATAATAATTTTTCAATAAATTATCATAATCTTCAAATTCTATATCATAAAAAGAAATTTGTTTTAATAATACTTTTTCAGGAACTTCATATTCATAATAATCATAATAATTACTTGAATATTCATTATTACTATAAATTAATTTAATTTCTCTCCCATTTTCAATATTTTGCGGATCTGATGTACGAGATACATAATTTAGAACACCACGACTTGCTTCTTGTGTTCGATTATCTTCATTACCAAATCTAGAACTTATATATAAATTAAGTTTTGCATTTAAATCAAGAAATTGTATTTTTAAATTACAATCAAAACTCTCCCCCTCTATTGAATACAAACTATTACTATATATAGATTCAATCAGATCTACTGTTCCTGAAGCTTCTGGTTTAAACACAAAATTAAACGGATGTCTTATATAATAAGGTTTATCATTATTACTATATGTTAGTGTGAAAGCATCATATTCTCTATTAAAATTAATTGTATATTCTTGATCTTTATTAATCTTTGGTTCATATGATAACATATCAATTACATCATCTTGTATTATTTTACCATCTAAATGTGTAAATTTATCTATATCATTATTCCATCTTAATATATTTGAATTAATATTTATATCTCCTTTTACTTCTAAATTACTTAGTATTGTTAGATTTGATGTTATTTCCAAATTATCTACTTTATTCTCTTTGTATATAATACCATTTGAATGTTTCATTAATTTATCAGTATTATCAAGTTCGGATAGGTTTAATAAATATTTAATATTCACATTAGAATCATATTCTACTTGAATTACTGAATCATCATCATATTTTGTATAAACATATGGTATATATTTAGTATCCAAATTTGATCTTATATTTGATTCTATATTCTGTATTCTTGCAGGATTAAAAGTTTGATCAAGACTATTTAGCATTGTATAATCATATTCATCAAAATAACCTTCCACAATACTATATTTTATAGTAGGATCAGTGCTAATAACTTCATTTACTGTTTCTAATACTCTATTGCTTGATACAACATCGGTATATACAACATTATTAAGAATTAATTTATCAACTGTTAATGTATTTACATTTTGAATACTATTATTATACATATCAATATCATACTCATTTATTAATCTTTCATTTGTTGTAAATAATTTTATCCCATTAAATCTCATTGCTAATCTATAATCATCACTAAATACAAAAACTTCATCTGTATTTGTTCTTTCTGTACGAGTAATTTCATTTTTTTCATTTTGAAAATAATTATTATCAATTAATACAGATTCTACTTGTATTATTAATTCGTCTGATACAAAAGAGTTATTATTTATACTATGTTCGGCTATAAATTCATCATAAGTATCAAAAATGTTTTCATAAAAAAAATATGCATTTTTATTAAAAACTTGATAAAACTTTATTTTATAAGGAAAAACACCTTCATTAGGAGTATTATAACCATAAAACTGATATCCTGATACATTATTTTTATTAGTAAAATTAATATGTAATAATGCACCATTTAAATTTGTTTTTTCAATTATTATCAGATCAGTATTATAAAATTTATATTGATCTAATATTTTTTGTTGGGTAGTTGTCAATCTATTATATGTATTTGTTGCAATATATTCATTATAATCAGAAGCTACTCTACGAATATTTGAATCAAAATAATGTCTAGAATATGCTGTAACTGATAAGGTTTCAGAAATAGGAAAATTTGCAACAGTTGGAAAATATATACCATTTATATCATTTTGATTTCCATCATATTCGCCTTGAATTATTACATTAGAACTATTTAAAATACTTTTATGAATGTAATTATTCTCATCAATCCTAGTTATATCTTTCAATCCTAATGTATTATATTCAGTTATTATTTCATTAGAACTTACATAATCAATAGTAAAATTATGATCTCTATTATGTATATCTATTTTGATATTACTTTCATTATTTTGCAATTTTAACAAATATTCAGTGTCCGTATTAGATCCAAATATACTATAACGCTCCATTATTTAATTCTTTATTTAGTTTATTATAACTACCTATATATATTTTATCTTTAAACACAAAAGGATATTTTGTTGCGTCTTTTGGTTTTATTTCTTTTAGTTGCTCTGCTGTTAATGTTTCAATCTTTATAACAGTATAATCTATAAAATAATCATCTAATAATTCATTTACCATATCACAAAATACACAATTATCTTTACTTACTATTACATAATCAGTTTTAGCATTTTGAATTAGATCCATTTCTTATTTCTTTGCGTAATTCTTTTATACCTTCTATTAATAATCCTATCATATTACCATATTGTATTCCCATTATATCACTATCTACTACAACTTCAGGTATTACTTCTCTAACATCTTGAGCTATTAAACCTATTTCATTTGATTTTGATAATTTATTAAAATATGATACACCATCTAATCTATCTATTTTATCTAAAGCATTCTCTATTCTATTTACATTTTCTTTAATTCTTCTATCAGAACTTGTTGTTGTTCCTAAAGCACATACTAATCTTTGATGCATCGTTATATCATCTTGATTCATTGACATTATTGGTGTAGTTTGTTCCGTAAATATCAAATTACTTGTATAATTTATATTCTTAATACCTTTCAATCTTCCTTCAGTAAATATATAATCATATTCGGTTGTTATGGTTTTAATATCAGGTGTTTGTGTTACTTCATTTCCTAACAGTATTCCATCAGTATTTGTATCTAAAGCATCATCAAAATCAAAATTAGAATATTTAAATATATTAGATTCTGGTTTTATACTTAATATGTTATCAGTTGTATAAATTATATTAAAATTACTATCTGTTTTACCTATTTTATAATTATCATTTTGGTTATTTGTTGTTATATTTAAATAAGAATTAGTTGAACTACTTTGTAATGCGATAATATTCGAATAATTTAGGTTGTTTTTATTACCAAAGATTACACTTGTATGTGTAGTATTAAGAAGATCTGTATTCATAAGAATACTATAGGTGGTTTCTGTATTAATATACAAATAGTTATTAGTAATATTTATTGAATTAAAATGTTCATTGCAAAATATTTGTGCTTCTTCATCATATATTTGTTCTTTAACATAAATAGTTTTAACATTCAATTTATCTATTGTTAATTCACTTTCATTAGTTATATTAAATATTTCTTTTAATATTGTATCATTTTGATAATTTATATTAAAATTACTATTATTTGCGGTTATATAATAACTTTTAGCATCTTGATCTGTTGTTAATTTTATATGAGCCTGCGGTTCTATTATATCTATGGGTATATTACAAGTTTTATCAATAGTATTATATTTTAATCTTATAGGATTAAAACTATATGTATAATCAATTCCATCTATATTACAGGTATGTGTTGGATTAACTGTTTTATTAAGTTCTTCATTTGATCTACACTCTTCATTTATGAAATTAATTTTATATTCATCATTACCTTGCGATGTTATTTCTAGTGCTGAATGTATTCCTGATATAATATTTGTCTTAATAGTATAATCTATATCTAAATTAACATCTGCTTTAAAATCATAATTACAATTTTCAGGATGATACACGGTAAAATCTATATTACATATGTTATAATTACTTAATAGTTTAGATGATTCATCAATACCATTTAAATATATTTCATAATTTGATGCGGTAATATTAGAAATTGTTAAATTATTTAAATCATATATAGTTGCTACTTTAACAATTGCATTAGGATGATCCTCATTAGATGCTTCATAAATATTTGATTCTAAATTAACATTTGTTAATATTGGATATTTACTACTTAAATGATTATTTAAATATTCTAAATCAATATTAATATTAAATCTAAAATTTGATTCGTTAGTATGGTTATTAATAGATACATTGTAAATATTTGAATATTCTTGAGTGGTATTTATATCATCATTACCTGTAAAATTACAATTATAAAATATTTGTTCTATTGATATATTAGAATTGGTTTCAATATTCGAAGTTTTGTGATTTGTTGTAGTTTTATCTAAATTAAATGTTATTAAGTTATTATTAGTTATTAGTTCTAAATCTTTAATTTGATCAGTATCAATATGATAAGCTTTAGTATTATCATTCGGTGTAATATTATTTTTAATAGTAATACCATAAATATTACTATTACTTATATCTAAAGACGCTGAAGGATCTTCGACATTAATACCAAAACCATTATCATTAAATGTAAGATGTTTATTATTATGTGTTATCTTAAAACTTTCGTTAGTATCAATATCCCATTCGTTATCTTGCGTTTTTAATTTAATGTTAATTGGGTGTTGTTGTGTTGTTTCCAATAACAATAAAGAATCTTTATCATTGTCTAGAATATGAAAAAATGCATTACTATTGTCATTATTATTTACAGATGATAGCGTAGTATATATTTCATTATTCTTTTCTGTTATCTTTAAAGGTGTGTTTTTATAACCATCATTATATTTAAAATTAATACCAAATTCACCTTTATTATTAAAATATTTATAATATAAATCAGCATAGTTTTTGTTATCCCAATAATCAGTTCTATTTGTTGTTGGTCCAGTCGCAATATCTAAAATAGCTAAACGAATACTTGATTTTACATTTTTATTGTTGTCAATGTTATTTAAATTATGGGTTGCTTTCAATGCTAATAAGGGTGGTTGTTTATCATTTACAATTGAATCATCTACCGGCATAACAATATTAACATTAGCATCAAATTGTTTAGTTCCTTGACTAACTTGGTTTCTATGCTGTATAGAGTAATTTGATAAATAGTTTGTAAATCCTGGGTGATTTTCAGGATCATTTTCATCATAATTAGTAGAATGATAAGTTCCTATAAACATTGAAGAACGAGGTGCTACTAAATTAATTATTCTACTTGCAGATGACATTGATATATCATTTTGTTGTACTATATTTGGAAAAGAAGGATCATTTAATATACTTGCATTTGCAAGTATTGTACTTAAATCAATGTTATTTGATGAAAATACAGCACCATTTAATCTATATGTTCCTCCTATTACATCAATATTACCTATAACTTCTACATTATTGTTTAATATTATTTTATTATCTCCTCTACCATCACCTATTTCAATATCATTTATACCATCTGTTCCAGAACTATAACTAGTTTTTATTAAATTAAAAGCATTATTTTCATTATTACGATAACCTATTTCGAAATTATCAGGATTATGTTTATTATGTATATACCAACCAGTATAAGGATCATTTGGATATCTTGTAAATTCTATACCTGTATAAGGATCTGGATTATCACCTTGAGACCATTTATTTGCTTTTAATAATCTTATGATTGTATTATTTCTTTCAATATTTAAACTATTTTGTATTAACATTGCGGTATTATCAATGCTTTTATTTCCAAGATGTTCACCAATAAATATACATCCAACTTCAGAATATAAATACTGTTGGTTATTGTGTGATATTTTATTAAAATTAAATAATTCTTTATCACCCTTAAATATTTTATTAATTGTTAATTTATCTTCAATTTCTACTTTAGATTTAATTACTAACCTTTTGTTTTTTTCCAATCTTATATGGTCATCATAATCTAAAAAATTTGCTATTAATTTAGGAAAACCTAAATGTCGTGTATAATAATTAGTTGATATTATATCACCATTTACATCTAAAGATTTTGTAGGATTTCTAGTATTAATACCTACATTAGGGGTATTTGCTTTCAAAAATAAATTAGGTCCATATATACCAGCATTTAATTCTATATTATGATCTTTTATATTATTTGTTTTTATTGTAAAAGTTTCTTTATTAGTTATATTATGTCCAATTTCAACTTCGTAATCTTCTGTATTAATAAATATTTCAGGATTATTATTACAATTGTTAATTGATAGCATTGAACCATTTGTATTATCAGTTCCAATACTTAATGCGCCATTTGGAATTGAAACATCATCATTATCTGTATTTACTTTTAAACCATCATTTACACTATAAATTAATATTTGTTTATCATTCTCTATATTACTTGTATCATAGTTAGTTACAAAATTAAGCAATTGACGATTTACTGCTTGTTCTTTGGGTATTTTATATTCAAATTGATCTAGAATATAAACTAAATTACTTGTTAGTTTAGAATGTCCATTATTATCAATATGATCTTCTATTTTACTTACACAAGTATTAAATGATAGTAAATTACTTGATGGAATACTATCCTTTAGGTTTATTAGTTCAGTATTTAAAGTATTTTTAAAATTGTCAAAGTTTTTAATATAATTTGTAGTAATATTATTAAACCCTTCTGTTATTAAAGTATTGCTATATATGCCTAATATTTCATTACAATCATATATTGTAAGTTCCAAATAATGTTCAAAATTACTTTCAATATCATAAGTATATTGATAAGGATTTAAACCATTTTCATATATACTATTAATTATTTCTTCTGCTGTATATTCTTTACCATTTACAATATTTGATAAATGTATTCTATATTTATAATTAATTTCTGTTTTAAAATTACTAATATCGGGATATATAGTATCTAAATAATATGTATCATCTCCTGTATAATTATTTTCAATATATAAATTACAAAAACCTGATATATTTATATCACGTATTATATTACTAGTTATATTACAATCTTCATCTAATGTTGCTATATCATACAAAAGATTTGAAAGTTTTTCATAATCTATTTTAAGATTTGAACTATCTTTAATATAATACTGTAAAGTATCATTAGAACCTTCATAATATAAAATATCATATATATTTGAAGTTATTTCGGTAATATTACAAAGAGGACTAGTATTAATAAAATTATTTGATAAATCATTAAATATGTTTAGATTACAATATTCTATTACAGAGGGTGTTAAATCAATATTAGATCCTGTTCCTTTAAATTTATAATAAAGATTACTTTGAACTTCTTCAACATTATAATACTCTATATTTATAGTATATAAAGCATTAGATGTGTCATTAATAAGTTCAATACGTGTTAAATCACTAATACCAGTAATATGTCTTATTAGACCGTTATTACTTAAATTAGATTCAATACAATCTTTTATTTCATAATCAGTATAAAAAGAATCTTTTAACAAATTAGACTGTATTGTATGATTGGAATACAATATAGTTTTTACGTTTATTTTTTTAATATCTAATTGTTCGTTGTTTTTATAAAAATGATCAGATACTTTAATGTTTTCCACATCTATTTCATCTGTTTTAATTTTATTAATAGTAGCTATTGTAGAACTTAAATTACCAGTATCAATATCATTTGTAGTTATATTACAATTCACTATTAAATTTGAATTAAAACCAAAATTACCTTCAAATATTCCTGGATTTATATTAGATGTATAGAAATTTTGTGTAGTTTTTTTAAAATATATATCATCTAGATGACCTGGTTTATCTGTGGTATGATCATATACAAATAATTCTTTTATATATCCATAACCTTCTACATTTAATTTAGTTATTTCTTCGTTATGTTGGTATGTTAAGATCCTTGCATTTGAACTATTTATATTAATAGAATTGCTAGTATCTATTTGTAATGTAGGAATAGTAGTATAATTAGGAAAATCAACAGCATTGTGATACAATTTATCTATATTGCAATTTTGTGTTGAAATATAAAACTCTAAACCTTTTCCCGGATTGGTTATTATTGTCGCAGGTGATGTATAATCACTACCTAAAATACCTATTAATAATTCAGATTGGTTATTTTTACCGTCATCCGCATTGTTACCTATTGCAAGTTGTGCATTGTACGCTGAATATAAGGCACTACGATTAAGAGCAAGTGGATGCAAATTAGAGCGAGCATTCTCTGAATGCGAGTTATCTAAAATGTTAATATTATTATGTGTAAAATAATTTAAATGTGCTGTATATAATGGATCTTTATATGCTTCAAATGGTCCTGTATTTGAATTAATAGTATCGATTAATAAAGTTATATTAGAATTACTTATATCTGTGTCTAATATATTTATTTTACTTGCTGTTAAAGTTCCTGTAAAATATGCATTACCATCAGCATATAAAGCATAATTTTTAGCCTGTTGTTGTTGTGCATTTTCTCTAGTTGTATTTAAGAATAGTCCATCATCTAAAACAATCATACTAAACCTTGAACCATTTTGATGCACTAATAATCTTTCATTGTTTTGTTGTTCTAATATATCATCTGTATCGATTGCTAAATAATCAAACTTAATTGAAGTATATTCAATAGTATTTACATCTTGAAAAATAATACTAGACATTTCTTATATTTAAGAAATATGTAAAAATAATCTTTTATTTACTTTTTAGATTTTTTAGGTGCTTTGGGTTTAGCTGCTTTAGCTTTAGCTTTGGCTTTAGCTTTGGGTTTGGGTTTGCCACCAGCAAAACTAGAACCAGTGTAATTTAAAGCACATTGGTTTGTTGCTACATTTGATTTATATTGATTTGGTTCCATTTTAGCTCCTGCATCAACAATAGCATTGTAAGTACTCATATTTTATTTTAAGGTAACATATATTTTGTTTTTCTATAATTGGCCGGAACTATTTCATAATCAGTTAATAATGTTTTATTATTACTATTTCTTCTGATAGATAAAATATCATTGTAATATTTTATCTTAAAATGATTTATAAGCTTATTTAATCTTTTAACATTTTTAGGTTTTAAGTTTTCAACATATAATGAATAACATAATTCTAATATATTTGTATAAATATCGTGAAGATAATCATAATATCTATCTGGATGCTTTCTATTTAATATTTTTTTAAATTCTTTTATATGATTTGTTAAAATTATATATCTCTCTTTATCTATTTTATTTATAAATAATATCTTATCATAATCATTTGGTTCTTTATACCTTAAATATAAAAATATACATACACATATAATAAAAATTATAAGTATCATTTATAATACACTTACTATATATATTATAAATGATATTAAGATTATTAATACACCGAGTTGTATTCTATACTTTGGATCTAATATAATAACGCTTAGTTTTTTTATTAGTTTTTCATCCATTTTGTTATCATTTAATACATTTCCTATTTCATCAATTAATTTTATAACATATTCCATAAACTTAGAATATTCTCTTTCCATTTATTATATTATCTCCATTAAATCTACAGTTGTAATCATATGCCTTCTACAACAATAGCGATTTAATCCTAAATCATCTAGCACTTCTTTGTTATCTTTATTTGGTTTTTTAATTTCTTCAATATAAGTTTCATATTTATCACCAACTACTTTATTACACGAAAAACAACGAATAGGAATTAACATTTTATTATTGTATTATAAAATAATCATTTTTTATGTATATATAATTTAAACAATGAGCAATCAACAAACTATTAGACAATTATTACTCCTTGATAACCGAATTAAACAACTTGAATCACTATTTCAATCTACAAATCCTAATGTTTCTTTAGCTTCTGTTGGTAATTCTAATGATCTTAAGGTTCTTAAAGATGAAATAGAAAAACTTAAGAAAGCACCTGCTCCTGTTGGTAATTCTAATGATCTTAAGGTTCTTAAAGATGAAATAGAAAAACTTAAGAAAGCACCTGCTCCTGGTGTCAATCCTAATGATCTTAAGGTTCTTAAAGATGAAATAGAAAAACTAAAGAAAGCACCTGTTGCTGGTGTCAATCCTAATGATCTTAAGGTTCTTAAAGATGAAATAGAAAAACTTAAGAAAGCACCTGTTGCTGGTGTCAATCCTAATGATCTTAAGGTTCTTAAAGATGAAATAGAAAAGCTTAAGAAAGCACCTGTTGCTGCTCCTACACCTACTGCTAGTGTTAATCCTAATGATCTTAAGGTTCTTAAAGATGAAATAGAAAAACTTAAGAAAGCACCTGCTGCTGGTGTTAATCCTAATGATCTTAAAGTTCTTAAAGATGAAATAGAAAAACTTAAGAAAGCACCTGTTGCTGGTGTCAATCCTAATGATCTTAAAGTTCTTAAAGATGAAATAGAAAAACTTAAGAAAAATAATAAAGAAATTGCAGATATTGACAAAATGATTAAGACTAACTTTGATGAAACAAATAGAAAGTTTGAAGAAGTTAATAAAGCAGTTATTAGCTTAGACGCTAATTTAGAAAAAGCGAATAAAATTGAGAAGGATGTAGAGGAATTAAAAAAACGTCATTGATTATACTGATAAATATTAATACAATTGTTTAATATTTCACTATCTTTACCAATATATCCTTTTTGATCTTTTAATAATTGAAATGCATTTTCAAAATATTCAAAAGCTCTATCATTCATATCATTTTTATGATAAAATATACCCATTAAATGATTAGCATCAGCACTATTAATAGTTTGCAATCTTTGAAAAATAGTTTCAGCATCTTTAATACTTCCGTTTTTATTCATTAATTGTAATAGCTTAATGTAATCAGGATTAAATATTAGTAAATTATTTTTATTAAATGAACTAGGTAATATACCTATTTTTGAACCTTCTAAAAATAAATGTTTATTAACAATACCAATTTTAACATCTACATTGTCATATATATATTTAGATAATTGAACTCTCATACTATATTTATGTTCATTAAAGTTTGAATATAGCTTTTTAGCTAGCTTACCTGTTATCATATATGCTGATTTTGACGCAATAATATTAGGATTTCCAGTTAATCTATAATTAATAAATTCTAAAGGAACACTATCATTATTTTGTGTAGATAATCCAATAATACCAATGTCATAATCTTTCATAATAGTATCTTTAATTTTAATAAATTCCTTAATATGACTTAAATGTTCATTTAACATTACATTATCATCTTCTAATATTAAACACGTTTCGTTTTCATCCATAGCATTATAAACCAATCTATGTCTTTCAATATTATCTGCCATATATTTGTTAATATTTACAATGGATTTATCAAAATCCTCAATACCAGTTTGTTGTAATTTAGTTTTATTAGTATATTCTATATCTTTATCAATAGTAATAATATCAAATTCATCTTTAATATATTGTAATATAGTATCAATATATTTTTTACGATTATTAAATCTATTGGATGTTAGAATAAAACATTTCATTTAGGAAATATATAAAAATGATTTCTTATATAAAAAACTAAATATGCTAGAGTTCTGCGAAGTTTGTCATAATCTTTTATACATTACTGTTAATAATGATAAACTTATTAAAGAATGTAAAAATTGCGATAATACAATAGAAAATGATACTACTTCTATGAAAATAATAGAAACAAACTATAAAACAAATAATATTTTATATCAAAAATATTATGCTGAATTTTCAGAAAAAGGAATACCAATAAATAAATTATTAGCAAATGATCCAACATTGCCTAGAATAATAGATCCAAATATTAAACCGCCAAATGATAATTATGAACATACTCCTGATAAACCAGTAGCATATATTAAAAATATTGATGGAACATATTTATGGATTTCAACAACAACAGGGGAGATATGGCATTAAAAAATGATATTAAAACATTTTAATATAATAAAAATAAGATGGGTTCTTTGTTAAAATACGTTGAATTTGATGATATTAATATAATTCGTGAAAATATTAAATCTAGTTTAGATGATGTTTCAATAGCAAAAAAATTATTATACAAATATGAATTTACATCTTTGATAGGATTAAGGACTAATGATTTAGCTAATAATATGCCACCATTTGTAAAAATTAATGAAATTAAAAATAATATGGATTATCGTAAGATAGCTATAGAAGAATTAAAACAACGTAAATTATATTATACCATTGTTCGTAAAAACTTTGGTAAAAATATTTATATTAGTGTATCTGATCCTAAACTAGATTTTTCAGCAGTTGAGCATCTGTTTGATACTTAATATGTAAATGCGTAAATTCTTCAAAAACTTGACGAGTTACAATAGTATGATCTAAATTATGTAATTTATTAATATCAATTTTAGTATCAGTATCATATTCTTTGTGAATAATACTGATATACAAATTTGATATTAAATTATTTTTTATTAAATAATTATATATGCTAGCACCACCTATATAATAACATTGTTCGTTTTTATATTTTTTTAAAGCTTCCTCAATACAGGTAAGCACTATAATATCATCATAATTTTTTAATAATTCTTCTTTTTTTTCTTTTGATCTAGTTAGAACTACATTTGTTCTATTAAGTAATGGTTTTTTAGGTAGTGAACACCAAGTATTATATCCCATAATGATCGTAGCATTGTTTGTAATAATTTTAAACATTTGTAATTCATCTTTAATATTCCAGGGTAATCTGTTATTTATACCAATACCTCCATTTTTACAACAGGCTAAAACTACATTAACCATTTTTAATATACAGTATTTAAATAAATCGTATGATAATAATATTTGTTATACTATTAGTATCATTTTTAATATTTATATACATAACACATATTATGATAGATGCTGAAATAATTAATTTTCTAATAAAAGATAATGATGAATATTGTTCTTCAATGTCTAAACCAGACATTAGAGCAAGAAAAAGTATAGATTATAAAGATTATATTAAACGTGTTGTTAAAGAACAAAGAGCATCTAATAAAGAACTTAATATTAAAGATTATATAATATTATTGTTGGCTTGTATTCGTGTTGATTTGTATTTTTACAATTTAGATCACGAACTAATACCTAAAGATAATTATATTCATAAAATATTATGGAAATTTGCTTTTATCAAATCTAATTCATATGAAAATAAATATCCACATACTCGTGAAGATATTATATTTATACATATTGATTTATTGAAATCAATATATACTATTGAAAAATATTATGATTTCGTAGGATTATTAATTCACGAAAAATTACATATTTATCAACGTTATAATAACATTAGTGTTGATAAAGTTTTATCAAAAAATAATATAGAAAGAAAACATCTTCGTAAATATTTTAGATTGGTTAGAGCCAATCCTGATCTTAATGATTGGATATATAGTGATAAAAATGGTAAATTAATGATGTCAATTTATAATTCACCTTATCCTAGTGGAATTAATGATGTTATTAACAAAGCCGAATATGAACATCCATATGAAATGATTTCTTATATAATTGAAAATAAATATAGAGATGGCAATTAATTATTCAAATGTTAAGGATATTATAAATATACAATATCAAGATAGAAAATTAAAGGATGGTAGTATGTCTTTAAATAGTTTATATTACGATTTTTTTAAAACAGATATGAATAGTATATTATCAGACAATGTTATTACAGCAGGTATAGGTAGGATGATAGGAATTAAAACAGATGAGGATAAAAAACAAGATGAGTTGGATCTTAAAGAATTGGAATCTAAATATCCTATTGTGTATAATAAAGTTAAATATAAATTGTATGGTTACACTTAAAAACTAGACGTTTTTAAATTGTAAAATGAGTGATAATTATATTCTAGAATTGAAAACAGTTCAAGCAACTACATTTAAACAGGTTATTGATGCTTTAAAAGAAATATTAGTAGATGTTAATTTTGAATTTGATGAAACTGGTTTAAAAATAATGGCAATGGACACAAGCCATATAGTTTTAATATTTGCTAAGATGGAAGCAGATGAATTTGAATCATATAAATGTATTGCGGAAAATGGTAAGATCTTTGTAGGATTAAATATGTTTAAATTACATACAATTATCAAAACAATAACCAATAATGATATGTTGACATTGTTTATAGAAAAAGAAAATCCAAACCAGTTAGGTATTAAAATTGAAAATCCTGATAAAAATTATAAAACAACTTACAAACTATATATGTTAGATATTGATGTTTTAAATTTTAAAATACCACCAGTTGATTTTAATACTACAATTACTATGCCTACTGTATATTTTCAAAAAATAATTAGAGATATGTATAATATTGCAGAAACAATAGAAATTAGAAGTGTTGATAAAAACTTGTATTTAAATTGTAAAGGTGAATTTTGCACTCAAGAAACTGTAATTGGTATTGATAATAATTATAGCGTAAATATTAAGAAAAATGATGAAGCTGATACAAATATTATTCAAGGTGTATTTAATTTAAAATACATTGCGATCTTTACAAAATGCACTAATTTATGTGAAAAAGTTGAAATATATTTAAAACAAGAATATCCATTAATTCTTTGTTATAAAATTGCGAATTTAGGAACTATCCAATTAGCATTAAGCCCTGAAATTAATAATACAGGTTAAAAATAAAATGATATTCATTTTATAATTTTTCTAAATTATAAGACATTATATTATAAACTTTATCTTTATATTCTTCTACATTATCCATTGCTTTTATTAAAGGTAATACTTGAATTGTTGTTTTAAAATTATTATTAAGAAGTAGTTTTGTCCATCCGTGAAATGGATTTTCTTTTTTATACCAATAAAATGTAGGATCAACAGTATGATCTTTATATTTTATTAAAATAGGTAAAATATCAATACCTGTAGCAAATGCACCTGTTTTAAAAGGCGCTATATTTTTATCAAGTGGTATTGGATTCATAGCATCCGGAAATATAACTAGGACATTATCATTTGCTTTTCTATTTTTAACATTATTTTTAATAGTTTCCACTGTCCCACCATCTTCAACTATAATACAACCTAATTTTTCTAAACATATCTTTGTTCCTATAAATACTTTATCCGCATTTTTGGCTGCTAAATATTTAATTTTACCAAAAACACCTGATAAAATAATACCATCCCATAAAGATATGTGATTTGATACAATTAAAAAAGGTTTGCCCGTTTTACAATAGTTATCAAATAATTCTTTATTTATTATACTAATGTTTGATAATCTACATACAATTAATAATAATTTTATAAAGAATTGTGACAAATTACAAACATATCTTTTTGGTGTAAATATTAATATTATAAAATAGAAAAATGCCAAAATAATGGAACCAATTATGCGTAAAACAATCATATATTAATCATTAGTGTGCTTTTTATATAATAATGTTGAAAATTTTGCAATATTTATATTATATGATTCTGGATTAACTAATTCATTATTTTGTAACCAAATACGTATTACATTTGCATTTTTTTTAGGTGTTATAGATATTCCATTAATATTAGCATTATAACATTCTTTATTACTTAGGGTTTCACTTAAAACTTTTCCACACAAATCAAACCATTTTTCATCGGCTTCTTGTGTTGTTATTTTATATGAAAAACAGCCACCATTAATATTATTGCTATCTTCCCATCTAGGCATAATATCATCTCGAAAAATAAAAAACATTCCTTTTAACCAATAATTATCTTGGTTTAAAATTTTATAAATTTTGCAAAAATCTTCTACCGAACCAATAGTAGCTATATTTTTGAAACTAGCATTATCCCAAGTAGCAGAGTTATCGTGGAAATATAAAGTCCAAATATCATTAAGATACTGTTTTTCCATATTTATTATTAATACATATTACTTCTTATATAAAAAAATATATTTTCACTTTAGAAAAATGGATAGTTGCTTTTATTCAAGTATTGTGTTTTTAATTTTAGCATTGGTTTTAGATAACTTTATTTTGAAAATATTATTTTTAGCATTATGCATAACTTCAAGTATATTTCATTTGTATGACCACGAAATTTATCCACAAAGAGAAATATATAATATTTATTATTATGATATGCTTTCTATATTATGTATATCATTATATATTATTACTAATAATATTACATATAGCATTATAATAACAATAATAATTATAATATTATTTAAAAAAATAAATAGATTTGCAGTTTCTTGTTATTTACTAGGATTATGTAAAATTGTTTATTATTTACTTGGAAAATACAGCAATATTTTAATTTTAACTATTGTTATAGTTGCTTTTATTTCATTTTATGATAATAATATCAAATATAGTTTATATCCTTATCATATCAGTTGGAAACCTGCAAATGCTTTAATATGGCATATTTGTAATGCTAGTTTATTATATTTATATTTACAATAAATATTCTATTATTTTTTCAGCTTTTTTAACACCAATACTATCTATAGCTTGTAAATATTCAGTTGGATTCTCCCAACCCTCTAAAGTTGCTATAAAATCTTTCATACTATTATGTTCTTCCGCTATTTTTAATGCTATTTTTTGATTTATCATTGGTATTTGACATAATTGTAAAATAAAACAATTCTTTTTATCTATATTTTCAATCTTTGTTGTCTTTGTTTTAACCGTATTAACATACGATACTTCTTTTGTTACAAACCTTGAAGGATTGTCTACTAATTTATCGTAAATTACTTTAATTGCTTTAGCTGTATTAGATGTTGAATTTGTAAAAATAATAGGAATACGATCACGTAATAAAGTATTTATATATGCTGAAGATAATCTTCTATCATTATTAAATATATCATCATTTTCAATAATATACAAAGATTTGTCATAATTATCTAGAATACGTTGTTTTTGGTTTTTCCATCTACCATCTTTAATAGAAGCTAAAGCATCACATATTGTTTTTCTTTCAATCAAAATATTACAATAATCATTTGTTATTATTACATCTCCAATATCCAATTGTTCTATTGATATTGGTATAGTTGGATAGTATTCTTTAAAAATTTCAATTAAACTTTTCTCTCTTGTATCTATTTTGATAATCATATTACTTTATAATAATAAAGTTTTAAGTGATAATATTAATTTTTCTATTTTGCAGTTAAAGTAATTTCTTGCGAATTACCATCTTTATCAATTTTATTTATTATGATTGATTTTCCTGAATTTTCTAGAGCAATAGCAATATTATCAAATGTTGGTTTTAAATCTTTTTCACGTTTAAGAACACATAATATATCATATAGCACACCTCTAGTGCGAATTTCTTGAAGAAGTTCTTTCGGTTGAGGATACATAATTTTAGTATAAATCATATTCTGGATATCTTCAGGTGCATTGTCAAAAATATTTTCAATATTAGATTTCTTTTTGATAGTGGTATTCATTTGTATTATAAATACATTACCTACTTCATTTTTTTTAAGTAAAATTGTAAAATTCTTATATTTTTATAGGAAAATGATACAAAAATAAATGATAAAAGGACTTTATAGTCCTTCTATCAATACTATGTGTTTACTCACTACCTGAAGATTCCTTCTGTTCCTTCCACAGTTCTGCGATAGCCTTCATCCTTTCCTTAGGATCATACTTCTCTTTCACTTCAGGCATCTTATCCTTTACGAACTGTTGGTAGGGAGTAAGTTCCTTGGGTTCCTTGGGTTCTTTCGTCTTCTTGACAGTGGTTTTGTCCTTCATAGCTTTGTTAATGACCTTATTCATTTCCTTCTTAAAGTCATCATCTTCGTTAATGTCCATCTTCTTGATGATGGTCATCACGTTGTTAAGCATCTGTTCGTTGGTAAGGGTGGTCATTTGTATGATAGATACCTTACTATTTTCCTTTCATTTTTTTAAGTAAAATCGTAAAAATCTTACATTTTTATAGGAAAATGATACAAAAATAAGTGATAAAAGGACTTTATAGTCCTTCTATCAATACTATGTGTTTACTCACTACCTGAAGATTCCTTCTGTTCCTTCCACAGTTCTGCGATAGCCTTCATCCTTTCCTTAGGATCATACTTCTCTTTCACTTCAGGCATCTTATCCTTTACGAACTGTTGGTAGGGAGTAAGTTCCTTGGGTTCCTTGGGTTCTTTCGTCTTCTTGACAGTGGTTTTGTCCTTCATAGCTTTGTTAATGACCTTATTCATTTCCTTCTTAAAGTCATCATCTTCGTTAATGTCCATCTTCTTGATGATGGTCATCACGTTGTTAAGCATCTGTTCGTTGGTAAGGGTGGTCATTTGTATGATAGATACCTTACTATTTTCCTTTCATTTTTTTAAGTAAAATCGTAAAAATCTTACATTTTTATAGGGAAATGATACAAAAATAAGTATTATTCTATCTTTTACCTATCATTTAGAGGATTCTTGGTGTTTTTTCCATAAAATAGCAATAGCCTTCATTCTTTCTTTGGGTTCATACTGATCTTTCACTTCAGGATACTTTTCCTTTACAAAAAGAGTATAAGGTGTAGGCGCTTTTACTTTCTTAGATTTTTTTGAACTAGTTTTACCGGTAGTTGTACCTTTCTTAGCTTTCTCAATAATTTTATTCATCTCAGTATCAAAGTCATCTTCTTCACTAATATCCATTTTCTTAATGATGGTTATAACGTTCTTAAACATCTGCTCATTTGTAAAAGTTGTCATTTATTAATAATAATATTTAATAAATGATAGTAGCTATTATACTCTTTATAGTATTAATTATAATATTATTTGCCACAATAGGTGCTTTAATATATTCTTTAATATGTTTTGGTTATAGTGGAACACCTGTTGATAAAATATTAGGATTAGTTATAGCATATTTACTTGGACCCTTCTATTGGATTTACTATTATTGGCATCCAACCTATTGTAAAAATAATATTAACAATACGAAACAATAGTATCTATATCTAAAGGTTTCATATAAAATAACCAAAAATTATATTTAAAACATTTTTCATAATTTTTATTTGTAATACTAGCTATATTATTCTTAATGTGATCTTCATACTGGTTTAAAGCAATTTGTATTACATTTAAATCTTGTTTTTCTTTTGGTAATTTGTCATATATTTCTTTAATACAATCATTAAAAAAACCAACATTAAAATGCGGTGCTTTGGGATTAGTTGAAGTTTTTACAAAATGTTTGTATTTATTTGTATAATTATTTACCATTTTTTCAACATTTTTAATAAAAAATTCTGAGTATTTAGCTTGGTCAATGTATAATTCAGGAACAGCACTTTGTTTATTAAGGTTTGTAAAATCTTCAAAAATATCATTATAATTAGATTCCCACATAACGGAAATAAAGATCATTGGATTAATATTATCATTTTCCAATAGTTTTTCAAGAACTTTAAGACGATGATTACCATCATAACAAACCATTTTTTCTTCTTTATCATAGGCTAAATGTAAAAAGAAATGTAAATGTTTTCGTTCAATATATGTTTCATACATTTCATTAACCTTCTGCTCTTCCTGTATTCTATTTTTTGACCAATTTTTAACATAGTGTGATATAATATCAAAAGGTAATAAATAATAGTAATATTTATTATTTTCAATATTGATTAAATATTTTTTAATATCACTTTGTTTCATTTTATATATAATAAAATTAAAAATGTCTTTATATGATCCTATTTCTTTAGAATATATACCAATCAATGATTTTATTAATAGTAATGATAATAATATAGTTATATTGTTTAACAATAACTATTATGGTCTTAACAAATCAATGATAACTTTTTCAAATGAAATGAAAAAATGTATAATAGTTAATAATCAACTTTTAAAACAAAAAACATATGCAGACAAATCTACATATTTTAATATAGGATTTTTTATAAATAAAAAGATCTTAGTTGATGTAAAAGATTTAAATAAAATACTAAAAAAAAATAAAATATTTGAATTAAAAACTATTACTACACCTAATGATCTTTATATCAATAAAGAGTTTTTAGAATTATCAACAATAGGTTTAAAAGGTTTAAAAAATAAAAGTTTAAATACTAAACAAAATATACCATATAATGAAGATGTATATTTCAATGAATTAATATCAAATGTTTTGAAAATATATAGTGGTAATTTTTATAAATATATGAATGCTCAATTACTAAATAATAATATTTATAACAATACAGATTATGTTGATAAAGCTACAATTTATATAATATATACATATTTTAAAATTAACATTAAAACAAATATAGAATTAAAAAATATTATAGATATTGAAATTAATAAAGTAGATAAAGCTTTTATTGAAGCCGCACCCAGATATGAAAATAATAAGAAAAATAAAATTTTCTATCGTGGAATGAGAGTTAAATATATTAATACAGATGGAAATCAAATATATAATATAGGTGATAAAGTATATGTTCAAAACTTTACATCTATTACAACATCAAAAGCAGTTGCAAATAGTTTTGCAGGAAATTATGGATATGTTTATACTATTTATTTAGATGAAGGATTACCGTATATTAATATGATTACTAATACAATGTTTAAAAAAGAAAAAGAAATATTATTACCTAGAAATATTATTTTTGAATTAATATCTAAAAATAATAACGAATATGTATTATTAGCAAAAAAATACAATGAAGATCAGTTTAAAATAAAAACTGGTTGTTTAACATTAGATCTATACAATATAATTCCTTCGTCAATAAAAGTTGTTAAAGAACCTAAGTTTGTTTTTATGGATTTTGGTGTAAAAACTTATCCTAAAAATAATACTGATACTAAACAATACATCAAAGATTTAGAAACTAAATATAATATTACATCAGATAATAATAAACATTTTATAATATTAGTAGGAAAACCAGGTGCAGGTAAATCCTATTTTATCAAAAATAATTTAGAAAAACATTTTAATTTATCACAAAATAATTTTATTATTTTAAATCCAGATGATTTACAATATTACAATACGGATTTTGTAAAAGATATAGGAGGAGATTCTAAGAAAGGAAGTGATTATATTGTAAATGAAAAAACTTTAAAATTATATGCTAATGATGATGGAAATATAGAAGCAAATATGAATGCTACTTTAAATACACTTGATCATATACGTAATTCAATGCAAAATACAGTATTACCTTATTTTTTAAATAGTAATAAAAATATAATATATGATTCTGCTTGTAGCGATGCCAGATATTGTAATGCTTTAGTAAAACAATTTATACTTAAAGGATTTAAACCATCAATAATTTGTGTAGATACACCAAATGAAATTGCATTTAAAAGAGCAAAAGAACACCAAAAGAATGATGGTCGTTTTATGTCAGATGATTATTTAAATAAAATCTACAAAGAATTTAATATTATAGCTATAAAAACTAAAATAATTAGTAATATTCAATTTCATAAAATAATTGATAATAATACTAAATCAGTTCCTATTGAAAATATTGCTATACCTAAGTTAAAAAGATGTCCTAATGGAACATATAGAGATAAAAAAACAAAAGAATGTGTTGCTAAAACAACGGTTAAAGAAAAATTACCACGTTGTCCTAAAGGAACACGTAGAAATCCTAAAACACAATTATGCGAACCTAAAGAATAATTACATACCACATACTTTAGGTGTATTATATTTAAAATTACTATTTCGCTTGCTATCATAACCAGAAACCTGATTAGCTTGAGAGAAGTCAGGAGGATTACAATTATTAAAATTATTTTTATTAGATATTTTTTTATCTTTTGTGTTGATATTAAACTCTTCACCTACACAAGGTTGCTTATATTTAGTATCCCACCAATCAAAATTGTATTTTGATCTTTTATTATCACAATGTTTAGGATTAATTACTTCACCAAGTATAAAATAACCATCTTTATCACCATAAGAACAATTTTTAGAAATCATACGATTTAAAAAAATATTATGATTTTGATCAGCGTGTTTTTTAGCTATTTTTAACATATTTGCACAAGAAATATCAGAAGCAGTTTTATAATGTGTAGATTCCATTTTACTGATAATTAATATAGTTTTTTATTATAAGATTTTGCTAAATAACTAATTTCTCTAAACTTTTATCATAATTTGAGTATATAATATCAATACATAATTTTATCTTTTTACATTTTATATAAATAAAATGGATTCTAAAAAGCCTACGCCTAAAAAGGTAGCTAAGCCTACACCTAAAAAAGCTGTTAAAAAACCTACACCTAAAAAGGTAGCTAAGCCTACACCTAAAAAAGTAGCTAAACCTACACCAACAGTTATAACACTAAAGAATAATAAAGATGATTTTAATTTAGAAAATAAAGCAATATATTTTGCTAAATTGGATACGTGTTATTTTTGTAATGCAATGAAAGATGAATGGGAAAAAGCAAAGCAAAATAATTTAAATATAAAAATATATGAAATTGATGGAAATTATTTAAATAAATATCCAGATATACAATCGTATGTTCCAGCATTTCCTACAATATTAAGATATAATAATGATCGATTTAAAGTGTTTAATAGATTACGAACCGCACAAAATTTTAGTAATTTTATGAGAAACGGTTAACAAAACATTGTTTTGAAGAATTATTTTCGGTTGTAGGTATATTTATATTGATGAAAATATCATCATCTTCCTCTTCTTCTACTATAGGAGTAATATCATTTTTATTAACAATGACATCTTTCATAATGTCAATGTATTTATCTTCATCAATAATAACATCAAAATCACCAGTTCCACAAGGTGCTTTATGTCCTAACATAACATTGGCACTAACTCCATTAAGTTGATCATATTCACTAAAGATACTAGCATTAACTAACATATCTGTAGTTTCTTCAAAACTACATTTAGCTAAAGGTCCAACATCACTTCTATTAATACCGTGTCTATCAATAGACATTAGTTGTCCTCTGTTTGTCATAGTATCAACCAATAATGATATGTGTCTGTAATTAATAGTGCCTTCACCAATTACATTATCTAATTCTAATATAAGTGCTTTTCTTGCTGCTTCAACACCTAAAGTAGTATAGATTTCTCGTATATCATTTGAACGTGATTTTTCATAAACAACATTAATATCTTTAAACAAAGCTTTCATATTAGTACCATCTGTATTTAGAGACCAACGTAATACATCTTTAAAAGCATTTTCTTCAATATCATATTCAGGTTTTCTAGTAGATTTCAAAGAAACCTTTTTAATACCTTTAACACCTTTAACAAGCATATTGTAAATTAAATTATATTCAATTGCTTTTAGTATAGTAATATGATCTTCAGTATTACATAAGTTAATAATATGAGGACTAGATATATCAAGTTTAATACGCATAATTAGTTGATGAGCATTATCATCACTAAATATACACGTAATATATTTACTATAATTAATACATATTTGTGTATATAAATCAATCATTTTAATATCATACATTAGCATTTTTTCTTTATCAATTAACAGTCTTAATACTAATTTACTACTTTCTTCTTGTGTATTACTGAAAAGACTATACATTTTAACAAATTCTTTATCTTCTTCAATATTAGTTGAAAGATTACCATCATCCCAATATATTTCGCTTTTATAAACTACATCACATAGACGTATAACTTCAATATTATTTTTGACATTAATAGAGTTTTTCTTATATTCGTCAAGTAATCTTTTATAATCTTCGTCTCTAGTATTAGGTGGTATATCAATTTTAGATATATCATCTTTAAGATGAATAAACATTGTAGGTGTTTTAATGTTTTTACTAACACTTAATAATTCTTTCAATCGTGGAACACCAGATGTAGCATTAACGGCTGCGTCTGTTCCTGATACGTGGAAAGAATCCAGTGTCATTTGAGTTCCTATTTCGCCAATTGTTTGCGCAGCAACAATACCAACCATTTCACCAGGATGTGCGACAGATTGTTTAAAATATTTAGTAATTTTCTCAACAATATAATCAAATATAGATTTCATAAATCCATAATGAACTATCATTTGTTTGGGATTTAAATAAGTATTTACTAACAATCTAAAAGATAAGCACGCTTTAGAATCAAGAATTAGATTTTGTTTAATCCATTCAATTTTTTCTAAAACATATGCAGGATCTAAATCGGTTTTACGTCTTTTAAACTTAGCATTTTCAAGTTTAGTTTTAGCATCAACTAAGATCCTTTTAAAAGGTATAGGGTATAATATATCAGTTTTCATAAATCCATCAAATACTTTAGTAATAATTGTATTTTTATCATTAACTATTTCCTCAAATAAGTTATTTAATTTAGTATATGTAGTTGTCGTAATTTTATCTTTAGTTGGTTTTAACATATATACAGCTAATTCATCTTCTTTGCGTAATAAATAATTATCTACCATTTCCATTGTATTCATTTTGATAACTGGAAGTTCTTGCGTTTCTACTTTAGAACCATCAAAACCATCTTCGCCATATAAGAATTGAACAATTACCCCTGTAGCATTTCTAACTGTAAAGTCGTAATAAACTTTTGTATCTTCCATTGATTTTACTAGACGCCTCTCAATATAACCCGTATCACTGGTATTCATACAGTGTATCAAGTGTCCCGTTGAAAACATACCAGTTTCAGGAACTGTAACATCATATGCTTTTGGATAAACACTTGCTACAATATCCTGTGGAATAATTTTAATATCTACAATTTCATCTAACACAACCTCATTATGTGTAGAAAAGTTGGAATGTTCTAGTTTTGTAATATCAAGTTTATTAAGTTTGGCTTGTTTATCATTATTTACTAATAATATTTCTTGTTTAAATTTAACTGCCCATTTTGCACGAATATACATAATATATGATGGTTTAGTAGTATGAAAAGATTTTGAATCTTTACCACGATTTTTAATAGTAGGTTCTGTTTTACTTATTTTAGCAAATATTCCAACTCTTGCGCAAAGATTGCTCATTGTAATAATGAGTTTTTCAGAAATAGAACGCGCTTGAATAGTTTTTGTATTTGTATCAATATTACCATCTCCAGAAAAATATCCAGATATGATACCTTTTACAAATTCAATAGGTGCAGTAATAGCAAAGTCTGGAACATATTTATTTTCTGCTGTATGTCCTAATATTATTTCTAAGAATTTTGCTAAAATAGTTGAATATCCTACAACACTATATGTTGGATAAGCTCTGTTTTCAGTTCTATCATCAATACGATAATTAATACCAAATTTTGAAAACCAATATTTAGTAAATTCTACTACACCTTCTTCATTTTTTGTAATACATATATCACCTTGTTTAACTCGTGCATTTCCGTCTGCTAAAAACAAACCAATAAATACACCATTTTCAAAATCTAAATTAAACATATCTGGAAAATGAGTAGTTATTTTTGTGCTACCATAAGAATATATTGAATTAGGTTTCATCATTTCAATACGATTTTTACCTTCATTTAATGCTCTACGTAAAGCTTTTTGATTTGAATAAGGCAATGTAAATTCATTTTCATTATTTTTTTTATACCAATCACCTGGTAAAGATCTAGTATTACCAATCATATCCTTTGCTTTAAACAAATCACTACTAAAGATATATTCATTTTTAGAAAAATACTTGGTCATATCAATATAAGGTTTAATTACATCAGGTGGTTCAGGTAATATTTCAGATACAGGAATAGCATCTCCAATTTTTACATTAGGAGTTTCTGTCGCTACAAATAACTTGTTATCTGAATCCCATATAACGAGTGATTTACTTTTTGTTACTTTAATATTACGACCACTTTTAGTAATGATTTCATATAATATGTCACCTGAATCGTGACGACTTACGTTAGTCATTTTACCCCAAATTATGTTACCATCTTTATAACAGGATGGTATATAAGCTTCAGTTTCAAATAATCCAAGCATTTCCATATTAGCATCTTCTGGACCAAATTGCTCTACTAAAGTCTTATTATCTGGATTATCAATTTTACTATCAATCCATTCACCAATATTAATATATTTTGTTTCACCATTTTCTATTATAATAATAGGTGTATCTCCTGTTACACTTTTAACAGCAGTATCAATTAATCCTTCACGACCACCCATTGCATGAAAGAATACTTCTTGTGGTGTGAGTCCTTCAATAAATCCGTTTTCTACAAATCCACGTGCTTCAGGACCATCATCATATTTACAATAATGTGGTAAAGTTCTACCTGTAAATCCATAAGGAATACGTTTTCCTTCCACTTTAATTTGTGCTACACAACCCATAATTTGTGTAACATTACTTGTTTTTCCTTTACTACCGGAATTTACCATATTAATCATACGATTTGTATCATCATTTAAAGTTTTCATACAAATATTTTCAACATCTTTATTCAACTTATTAACAATATTAATAAGTTTGTTTTCAATAAAAGATTCATTATCATATATCGTATCATTCTTTAATTCACCACAACGAAATTTATCTAACACTTCAATTGCTTCATCTTTATTTTTCTTAATTACATCTTTAACATTTATTTTATGTTCTTTTTCCATCATTAGATCACTTAACCCCACACTAAAACCATCTAACATTAACCAACGACAAATTAAACGTTGTGTATTATCTAAAAAGTTTCTACAAGCTGTAGGACCATAATCGTGATAAATTAGAGGTATTAATCCACTAGATAATGATTTAAATGAATGTTTATCTAGTTTACCAGCTTTTATTACACTATTAATAACTTCAAATTTTTTAACCTTAGTATTCATATTTGGTGGTAATATCATTGAATATATTTCTTTGCCAGTATAAGTTTTAGTATTAGAAGGTAGATTACCATTAAACATTGAATTAACCATTTGTAAATTTGATACGGCTTTAGCATCAAGTTTTACTTTATCATCACTAATACGATATGATCCTAATAAAACATCTTGAACCATACCTATAATAGGAACACCATCTTTTTGACTTATTATCATATACGGAATATATGCTAAATCTTTTAATTCCGTCATTGTTTGCACCGTTTGCGGTAAATGCATATTCATCTCATCCCCATCAAAATCTGCATTATATGGCGGTGTATCCAAAACATTTAAACGAAATGTTTTATAAGGCATTACTTTAGCACGATGACACATCATTGACATCTTATGTAAAGATGGTTGCCTATTAAATAATACATAATCATCATCTTGAATATGACGATAAACTACATCTCCATATTGTAAGCTTTCTGCTATTTCACCAAGATTACAATATTTAATATTAATGATTATACCATTTTTACCACTTTTATGAATATATTTTGCACCAGGCCATTTATCAGGACCATTTAATATCATTTCTCTAACTTTGCTAATATTATTAGTATTTACTATTTCAGGAAATGTTAGATTCATTGCCACTTTAATTGGTATTCCAAGTTGATCTATAGAAATATAAGGATCCGGAGTAATTACAGATCTTGCAGATTGATCAACACGTTTAGCATTTAAATTACCACGAATACGACCATCTTTCTTTTTCATACGATCCGATACACTCTTCATCTTACGTCCATTCCTTTGTAAAGATGCTGTAATACCTGGAATTGAATTATTAAGTAGAGTAAATACGTGATATTGCAAAATTAAAGCAGAGTTCTTTAGAATATCTACACTTTGATTACGTTCTTTCTTTTCTTTATAGAATTGATTGAACTTCACAATATCACATAGTTTATGTGTAAGATCATCTTCACGTCGTTGTCCATTTTCTTCAATAATACTTGGTCTTACAGCAGGAGGAGGCACTGGTAATACTGTACATAATAACCATTCGGGTCTAGACCAAATAGGATTGAAACCAAGAAGTTCAATATCTTTATCACTAAGACGTTTAAATACTTTTAAAACTTGTTCTGCTGTAACTTCTGTTTCTTTTTTCTCTTTATTTACCATATATTCCAAATGTAATTTAAAAGGTGTTTTTTTAACATTAAAATGTAAGTAATTTTCACATCCAGTAGAACCATCAAAACCACATTTTCCACCTGTTTTATATTTACTTTGAATTGTTGTAATAAACTTTACATATGCTTCAAATTTTTTATGATTATTTTTAATACCTTTAATACGATTAATTTCTTCTTTAAATACCGGATTAGTTGTATTCTCTGATACTATCAATTTACTACAATGAAAACACATACATTTTAATAATTTACGTGTTATATCATAAAACATAATATGATATAGAGGTGTTTCAAGAACAATATGACCCATATGGTTAGGACAAAGACTAGCTTTTAATCCACAAGTTCCACACAAACGATTAAGTTCCAATGCTCCCATACGAATATCAAATAAACCATTTACAACAGGTTCATTACCTGCATATGTATCAGTTTTAGTAACCTCACATACTGATCTTTTAATAATTTCATCAGGACTTAATAACGAAAATTGTATTCCTTTTATAGTTTCAATATCAATATCTTGATCTATATTATAGCCTAAAGACGAATATAATGGCATAGCTATTTATATTTATATAATATTAATATCATTTTTAAGTGCAATTATTTTTATAATCAATAGTAATAAAATGATTATTTTTGAAAAATATTTTGATAAAGATAATTTAATTAAGATCTATTATTTATATATAGTTTTTGCAATTGTATTTTCTTTGTTATTTGTGTATATGAAATGTAGATTATATATCAACTTTTTTGATAAGTTTTTATATAAAACAGATAAAAATTATTTACAATATTTAGGTTTTCACATTGTAACATATGGAACATTAGGTATTATATTTGGTTTTACTGATTACTTTTTAATGATTCTTAAAACTATTATTGTTGAATTATGTATTAATTTTGTTCAAAATTGTAATTTCTTAGAGATTGATGTGGAACAAACTATTTATTCAATTATTTTAAGTATTATTAGTTTTACTTTAGGATGTCTAATAAACTATTTTTTTCTGAGTAAAAAGAATTAATATAGTGTTTTTTAATTTCATTGTTAGGTAATATTATTGACATTTCGTGATTTTCATTAAAAATAACATAAATAAATATATATATTGTTAAAACTAATAATATTGTTTTATATATATCCTTCGTTGATGCATATATTATTGAGGTTAATATAATTATTTGAGATAAAGGATGTTTTAACATTTCTTTTTGTTGTTCAGTAAGTTCTAATGATAAATATTTACTTCCAATATGAATTAATGCTATTGACATAAGCGACAAAGGCTCTATCATCTTTAGGTTGTTCTTTATTTGTTATTCCTTTTTTTATTAATATTATATCCAAATATATTGCTATAGCACATATTAATATTAATAGCGCTATCTTTACATCCCATTGTGAAATATAATAAGCAAATAATACTATAAATAGCAATAATAAAGGGTTTTCATACACAATTATCATAAAATATGGATTTTTTATAGATGGGTTTAGTGCTATTATAACAACATATAGTATTAATATGATTAAAATAATTGTTTTCCATATTGTATCCATTTTATATTACTATATTACAAAAGATAATATGCTGTATGCAACTTTAGAAGAAGCATATAATATTCCCAGTTTTAAAAAACCTAAAAAGAAAAAATCTAAAGAGGTTGAACTTTCTCCAGAAGTCGATCCTTATGATAAGTTTGATTCTAGTATGGTAGCAAGCAACGATCATACTAGAATTACTAGCAATAATCAATGTGATCCTTTACAAGCACCACCTTATGTATTTCCTATTGAGGAAAAAGCAAAAAAACAATACGAACAAGCTTTAAATGATATGAATTCTATTGATACAAAGGTTGAAAGCAATATTGATGATGAATTAGACGCATACTTAGATGACGACGAATATAAAGAATTCAATAATATTAGTAATAGGATTGATAGGAGTGATAAGACTTATAAGACTGATAAGACTGATAAGACTGATAAGACTGATAAGACTGATAAGACTGATAAGACTGATAAGACTGATAAGAGTAATAAGAGTGATAAGAGTGATAAGAGTGATAAACTATTTGATCGTATATACGAATTATTAATATTAATATTATTTGCATTATTAATTACATTAATGTGTGAAGCTATTGTTCGTATAGCTAAAAACTAATATTTTCATCATTATACTCTTCTTCATATAACAATGTATGAACGTATAATGGTTTAGTTCTTCCAACACGATGTGCCCTTCCAATTGCTTGAGTTCTTTCATTATTCATTGAATGATATATAATAACATCTGTAGCAAAACTAATATCAATTCCAGAACCTGCATAATTGGTATTCAATAAAATAACTTTAATTTCACCATTACGAAATCTATCTAAAATATTATTCATACAACCAGTTGTTCCTTTAATTTCTGTAAATGATATATCGTGATTATTTAAATTATTTATAATACTTGAAAAACCATTTTCTATTTTACTAAAAATTAAAAACTTACCATCCTGTTTTGTATTAATAATATCAATTAAAGTATTTTCTTTACTTTTAATTTTAGTTTTTGGTTCTGTATTATTTACGATGGTGTTAGTAATAAAAGTAGTATCAGATATATTAATTTCATTTCTACATTCAGGACACTTTTTATTTGTTCTTATCCACATCATTATACAAGTCGCACAGTATGAATGTGTGCAATTCAATATTAACGGATTTGTTAGATTGTCTAAACAAATAGCGCAACTTTTATCTTCAATATTACTTATTCGCAGTGTTAAATCTTTAATTCTATTTTCAAGATTAATTATACATTTATTAATTGATTCAGTTCTTTGTTCTTTTTCTTGATCTGTTAATGCCATCATAGCTATCATATCTTTTTCACATTTTTTATTATGTAGGTCTTTATTCAATTTATTTGTAAAACATTCTATAATACCATTTTCGGTTGCTACATTACCACCAATTTCTCGCATAATACCTAAAAGATCTGAAGCATTTAATCGTTCTATCTGCGATCTTGATAAATATGGTCTAATGATACTTAGACGATTTAACATTTTACATTTGTAATTTTTTTCAATTATGGGTGGTAGATCAAAACTTTTTTTAATAAATGAATCTTGCGATTTTATTAGTATATGATTTAATTCGTTTTTAATTAATTCACGAATTAGATATACATTTGCATTAACACAATAACGTATATTTAATAAATTAGTATAAGTTGCACTTATTAACCACTTATATAAAAAAGAAATATTACCAATTGACATTAAAATATCGTGAGCTTCATCTACAATTATTCTTGCCCAATATTTTATAAAATAACTATCGTGTTCCATATAACCCATAAATTTACGTAATGTTGTATTTTTAATCAAAACAAGATCAAATCTTTCAAAATACTTTTTAATTCTTGCGATATTATTATCAGTAGGTTTTTCTATTTTTTTTATTATACGAATATCATCTAACAATAAAACTGATAATTTAGTATCTTTTTGAATACTTTTTACCCATTGTGTATATACTGGTCCTCGTGGAACTATTACTAAAGTAGTATTAATATATTTTGATCTAATAGCATCTGTATTATTTTTTTCAATATTTGATACTATTACGGAATTTTTTATAGTATCACTTTGTTTTATCTTAACTTGCGTATTATAACTTCTTAATGAAGAATTATTTATTTTTATTGTATTAACTGGTGAATGTGCTACAATAGATAATGCTGTAATTGTTTTACCATAACCTACTTTTTCACCAATAATACCAATATTAGTTGTTATTTCATAATAACTATTTTCATTTGTTTGATCATTATGATATATTTTTTCATCCTGTTCCATCCTACAAGCTTTATAAATACCTGCTAATTGATGTTTTTTTAATGGCAATTTAATTTTTTCATTTTGTTCTAATATAGGAGAATCTTCATCTAACATATCATTGTAGTAGTGCATTATTATTATAATAATATATATTTTTTATATGCCTATATTATTATATTAGCTCCTAACAAAATGCTTTGTAAAATCAAATGCATAGAATAAAGGTGCCATTAAGAAATTAAAGATCGTATTTATTGGTAGTAATATATTAGCAAAAGCATCTTTATAATTTGTATAAAAATCATTCAGTATATGTAGCATTATTATAAATATAAAAAAACTCATAAAAAATCCAATTATATCTAAATTACTTAATGTATCATAAAGCATTTCTGTCAACATTTATTTTATAAAAATAATATAAATGAGTGGTAATAATTCAATTAACACCAATAGAGATTTAATTGATGGTAATATAGATGATATTACACAAATTCAAAGTGATATTAATGATCTAAGACTTGGTGTTGCTACTAAAGATGAAAAAGATAAAATTAAATACACCGGGTATAACGATTGGCGTTTAAAACTTGAAATATATTCTAATATTGATGATACTGTTTTAGATAGTAATTTATTGTTTTATAATACCTATTCTTTAGAATATGTGGATTATATACATTTATTAGCTGATTATGAAGAAATTGCAAATTCAAATATTCTTCAATTTGTTAATTATAAATCATTAGCAAATGATACTAAAGTAAGTCGTAATTATCAAGAAGGAGGAACATATCAAGATTATATTATTGCACATCAAAATGATAAATTATTACTACGTTATACTTTAAATATTTTATTAAAAAAAGATCAACATAACATTACTACTGATCCTACGAGTATTAATTTAGCACTACATAATTATTTTATTAATTACGAACATCAAAGTGATGATATTAATAATGGTTATAGTAATTTAATTAAAGGTTGGAATACTATAGATTGGTTCTTTGTTTATGATCCTGATTTTAATAGTAATATTGCATTAGGCTTTAATCCTCTTGTTAATGATGCACTAAATACTGAGTTATACAGTAATGTAGAATTAATTTCAGGTATATTACCTTATAATCCTAATGGTATTTCAGAAAATAAAAAATCTTTTAAATATACAGTTTCTACTATTAATAATCCAGACGATCAATATATTATAGAAAGTCAAGATATACCCGAACGTGCTTATTATTTAACAAAAACATATTTATTTAATTTTAATTCTACTACAAATAATTTTAATTCTAACATTACATTTGATATGGCAAATTTAGGTGGTAATTTAGATTACGCAGAACTTAGATTAAATTCAATTACTTTAAGTAATATTGATCCTACTACTGCTTTAAATGTTAAGAACTTTAGCTTTAGTAATACAACTAATAATGTATCTATATTATTTGATGATGAACAATTAATTAAACCAAATGATAGTTATACTTTTAATAGTAATTTAAATATAAGATTTAACAATAAATATGAATTTGACCATAATGATATAGCCAGTGGTAATAATATAAATATTACCACAAATTTTGATCATACAGGTTTACTTTCAAACTACGATATTAAATTTGAGTTTTATTTACAAATTAGAAGTCTTTCATACAATACTAATTTGGTTTTTAATCAACAAGAAGCTATAGATAAAAAATCTACAAATAATAAAATTATTTTTATGAATGATGGATCTGTTGGTATAGGAACTGATGATTCGCAAGGTTATTCATTATATGTTAATAACATATCTAGTGCAAAAAAAGGTATATACTGTGCAGATGATATTACGATCTTAAGTGATGAAAAATATAAAACTAATATTAAAACTATTGAAAATCCTATAGAAAAATTAATGGCATTAAGAGGAGTTTCGTATAATAGAATTGATCGTGATATTAATGAAACAAGATTAGGATTTATAGCTCAAGAAGTTCAAAAGGTTTTACCGGAAGCTTGTGATGATAGTAATGGTATTAAAACTACAGATATTGTAGCATTACTGGTTGAAGGTTTTAAAGAAATTTGTAAAAAAATTGATAAAAAAATATAAAAAATGAAGTGTGTTAAAAAATTTTAATTATAGTAATGACTACTACCAACAACACTCTCGTGCACAAGTATCTTGTTCCTCTTATTGAGAACATTGATTTTGATGGTTGTGAGGACAACAGCAACATCAAGGCAGTCATCAGTAAGCTGATGACTATTGCTAAGAACACTATGAAAAAAGAGAAAGAACCTGGAGATACTACAGATTTTAAGATTGATGAGATGAAAGGTGCAGTTATTCTTAGTAAGCCTGATCAGACTAATAAGACGGATCAGACTGATCAGACTGATAAGACTGCTGAGCCTAAGAAGAAGGCTGAGCCTAAGAAGAAGGCTGGACCTAAGAAGAAGGCTGAGCCTAAGAAGAAGGCTGAACCTAAGAAGAAGGCTGAGCCTAAGAAGAAGGCTGAGCCTAAAAAGAATAGTAGTGATCAGAGTGATGAAAGTGATGAAAATGAATCTAGTGATGATTCCAGTAATCCTCCCAAAGAACAAGCAATTGAAAGGAAAGTCGTCAGAACACCTAGTAAGAATGATGATAGTGATGTCGATGAAGTTAATACTGATAGTATTGATATTTCAGTAAATTCCGACATTGATGACCCAGCCAGTGATGACGAGTAAGTAGCTTATACAAAAAAAAAACAAAAAAAAACAAAAAAACTTTTATAATTTGTAATTAAAAATGATAACATAATTTTATAAATATAAAATGTCAAATAACTTTTTTAATAAAAATTGTCCGTATTTTGTTGAAGGTAAATGTAAATCAGTTCCGTGTAGGTATAAATATCATATTAAATGTAATAAAAACGTAGCTTGCTTTAATTTTGAGTGTTGTTATGGTCATTCTATATCACAAGATATGCGTAGATTGTTTAAAGAAATTACAGATGAACATAAAAACCCAGAATATGAAAAAGCTAAAAATAAATGCTTTTATTCTATCAATTGCTTTAATATTAATTGCAATAGAGAACATCTTGTATTACCAGAAGCAATGCAATTTATAAATCATATTATTAAAGAATCTATTTCTTATGAAAATGCGAATAGTTTGTATAATATTCAATTTAAAAATAAGTCTCCTGTTATAGAATCACTTAATGAACCAATTGATGCCAAATTAGAAAATGATCTACTTAATTTAACAGAAGAAGAAGAAGCAGAACCTCTTATTAGAAATGATCGTGAAGATCTTAAATCTAATTTGCTACAAGAACTGATGGTTGCTCAAAACAATATTAACGAATTATCTAAAAAAATATACAATAAAGATATTGAAATTCAAGGATTATTGAATGAAAGAAAATATTTAGAATCTAAAATGCATCAAAATAGAGCTAAAGTTCATCAATTAACGATGAATATAATGAATTTGGGTAGTTTTTAGATAATATTATTGTAATAAATTAAATGGAAGAACCTGTTAAACCACTATTAAAGTGGTTGGGTGGAAAAACACAAATAATTGATAAAATAATTAGTAAATTTCCTAAAACGATAAATAATTATTATGAACCTTTTATAGGTGGTGGATCTGTTCTAATTAATTTATTACAACAAAAAGATATTATTATTAAAGGTAATATTTATGTTTATGACCTTAATAAATCATTAATTGATTTTTATAAATTTGTTCAATCTAATCCTGAATTATTTTATATTAAAATTATGAAAATAATTAAAAAATATAGAAAAGCTGATAATAAAGAATTATTTTATTATCAAATGCGTAATCAATATAATAAGAAGAATACACCTGAATTATTTTTATTTTTAAATAAAACGTGTTTTCGTGGTATGTTTAGAGAAAGTGATAAAGGTTTTAATGTATCTTACGGTCATTATAATAATCCCGAAATAATAAATTACGAACATTTAATAAAATTTAGTAAATTAATTCAAAAAGTTAATTTTATTAATTTACCTTTTACAAGTAGTTTGGTAAATATTAAAAAGAATGATTTTGTTTATTTAGATCCACCATACTATCCCGAAAAATCTATTTCGTTTATTAATTATACTGCTGAAAGTTTTAAATTAGAAGATCATAATGCTTTATTTAATATTATTTTAAATATGAAAAATAAGTTTATAATGAGTAATTCAAATGTAAAAGAATTAAAAAAGATCTTTAAGTCTTATAATATTACAAAAATCTTAGCTAAACGTTCTATTAATTCCAAAAATCCTAAATCTAAAGTATATGAATTATTAATTATGAATTATTAATTATATGATATTATATTGTAGATTATT
>Ga0209138_1000255_pt1 | contig 54932 bp, 48 predicted proteins | sample SaaInl3SG_22_DNA_FD_184645 | JGI IMG/M metagenome (GOLD analysis project Ga0209138, IMG submission 184645) | Marine microbial communities from expanding oxygen minimum zones in the Saanich Inlet - ESP_153SG_22_DNA (SPAdes) (version 2) | ecosystem: Environmental > Aquatic > Marine > Intertidal...
AACGCGAAAGCATGTACCTCGTAAGTGAATATGCAAGGACCTATTTTCATAATACTCTGCTTAAAACAGATGCCGGAAAAGCCATTGGTTTGAGTTATTTTAAGGAACGTGGGTTTACGGATGAGACGATTAAAGAGTTTCAGTTGGGGTATTCCACAGACGATTGGAGCGGACTAACGGATGCCGCTCTCAAAAAAGGGTATCAGCTTAAATACCTGGAACAGACAGGCCTTACCATTGTAAAAGAAACCAAACAGTTTGACCGCTTCAAAGGGCGGGTAATGTTTCCCATACATAGCATGTCGGGACGGGTACTTGGTTTTGGAGGTAGAATTTTGGCTAAAAATGAAAAAGCGGCTAAATATCTCAACTCACCAGAGAGTTCTATTTATCATAAAAGTAAAGTCTTGTATGGGATTTACTATGCCAAACAAACCATTGCTAAAGAAGATAATTGTTATTTAGTTGAAGGCTATACGGATGTGATTCAGCTTCATCAAAAAGGGATTAAAAATGTGGTGTCCTCCTCAGGTACCGCTTTAACCCCTGATCAGATTCGATTGATTAACCGTTTGACTAAAAATATCACGGTATTGTTTGATGGCGATCCTGCAGGAATTCGCGCGGCATTACGAGGGATTGATTTGATTTTGGAGCAAGGTATGAATGTCAAAATTTGCACCTTTCCTGAGGGAGAGGATCCCGATAGTTTTGCCAAACAAAATACACTTGAAGAATTACAAGCCTACCTCAAAGAAAATGCAAAAGATTTTATTGCTTACAAAGCTTCTTTGCTTATGGAGGAAGCCCAAGATGATCCAGTGGCGAAGGCCAATCTGATTCGGGATATGGTGACAAGTATTTCTAAAGTAACAGATAATATTCAACGTGAAATTTATGTACGAGAATGTTCGCGTATTATGGATATTAGCGAAGAAGTCCTTTTTAGTACGCTGGCTCAAATGAGTAAAAAAGCGCAAAATGAAGCCAATAAATCGTACAACCAAAATCAAAAAGCATTTGAGGTTGTTAAATCTACAAGTCCTCGTGTTAAAGTAGATATTCAGTATGAGCTGGAACAAAAAATCATTGAAATATTACTTCTCTACGGAAGTCGAAAAGAAGCGTTTGAAGATTTAATTCTGAAAGAAAATGACAAAGGTACACTTGCACTCGAACCTGTAATCCATGAAGTTAAGGTGTTTGAAAAAATATTTCTGGATTTGCAAGAAGACGAAATGCAGTTTACCAATGAAAACTTTAAAACCCTTTATTATACGATTATCGACAGCCTAAACCAGTCGGATGATTTTGTAATTGAATCTTTTGTAAACCATTTAGACCCTGATTTGGCTTCGGACGTGACCAATATTTTAATGAATGAGGAACGTTACAACCTTCATAATTGGGAGAAAAATAATATTTTTCCAAAACCAAAAGACGTCAGTATTGCGCAATTGGTTAGTGAAACAATTCTGACCTTGCGTTGTTTTTTAATTGATCGAAAGGTAAATGAAATTAAACAAGAGACTCAAAACGAAGTGGATCACCGCGCTCTTTTAGAAGATGTATTGAATTACTCCAATTTAAAAATGTTGTTATCCAGAAAACTAAGTCGCGTCCTCTAAATATTATTTTTTCTGACGCCCGTGATCAATCAGTTCCACAAGGGTTGAGACATTCAATTTTTTCATTAAACGCAATTTATAAGTGCTCACGGTTTTTTCATTAATATTCAATTGGTCCGCGATATCTATATTTCTTTTTCCAGATGAAATGAGCTTTAAAACTTCCACTTCACGGGTCGAAAGTTTCTTATAAAGGTTCATTGTTCCAAGGTTATTTTTTTCAAAAGTAAGGCTCTCCGCAAGCTCCTTGCTCACATAAATACCTCCTTTAAACACCGTAAGAATGGCGCGTTTTATGGTGGCGGTTGTCACCGTTTTAGATAAATATCCAGAGGCTCCCGCTTTGATTGCACTGATGGCATAAATATCCTCGGGATGTGTGCTAAAAATAATAACCCTTACATCATTAAATTCTTTTTTGATAGTACGAAGTACCGTGATTCCATTGATGTCGGGAAGATCCATCGTCATAAGGACGATGTCTGTATTGGATTTTTTGAGATAGTCTAAAAGCTGTGTTGCTGAGTTCGATGTATTTACAATTTTGATGTCTTTTGAATTCTCAAACAACATACGAATCCCATAGCTTACAATGGGTTGATGATCTGCAACAAAGACTCGAATCATTTTAGTTTAGTGTTTTAATTTTTCAGGAATCTTACAGACCGGAATAGGGTTCATTTTGTGTGTATTGGCTGCGTTATATCGCAAATAAATCTCAAAAACGGAGCGTTCTCTGCCTTCAAAATCGTTGACTGTTTTTCCATTTTCAACCGCATTCATGGCCCACTCTAGTTCTGGATACGAAGCTCCAATTTGGTCTTCGTCGCTTCGGGCATCCCCAAACAAACCATCACTAGGTGCCGCTGTTAAAATGCTTTGAGGGACTTGTAATGCTTCTCCTAAATAGTACACTTCCGATTTTAATAAATCAGCAATGGGGCTGAGGTCTACGCCGCCATCTCCATATTTTGTATAAAATCCAACCCCAAAATCTTCTACTTTATTTCCGGTTCCAGCCACGAGTTTTCCTAAAAGTCCTGCATAGTAATAGAGTGTTGTCATTCGTAAACGTGCTCTCGAATTTGCCAATGCCATATCTACGGTTGAAGTGCTGCCTTCTAAACTAATTTCATATTTGAAACTCTCAAAAACAGGGGTTAAGTCAATCCGTGTTGACTGTACGTTTGGAAATCTTTTTTTTAGTTGTTTGATATGTTCTTGGGCTCTTGAAACATGACTTTCTGCTTGATGGATAGGCATTTCTAAACACATTACATCCAATCCTGTCATAGCACAAAGTGTTGAAGTGACAGCAGAATCTACCCCGCCAGAAACCCCCACAACAAACCCATTTACCTTTGCGTTTATGGCATAGGTCTTAAGCCATTCCACAATATGAGTAATCACCAGTTTTGTTTTCATGTAACTTTTTTTAATAGCCTTACAAAAGTAATCTATTCTGGATAAATTATTTTATGCAAATTAAATATAATGAACAAAAATACAATTCAATTGTTCTAGAATTCTGTAACTTACACCTCAATAGAGTTACCAATTATTAATTTTATTTCTTTCATTTTAAAGAGTCATTATGAAAAAGTGGTATAGTTACATAATAAATTTAGTAGTATTGCTAGGCCTTCAGTTTAGTTATGCTCAATTGAGTCGAACCCATTATATTCCTCCGATAAGCGTTGCCAATAATTCAAACGCTACCCCTCAAAATCAATACTTACACATATCAACTCCAAGTATAACCCCCGTTAGTGTTACATTGACAGAAATTGGAGGGTCTGTTAACGTTCTTTCTGTATCAAATGCAAATCCAATAGAAGTTTTAATCGGCTCAGGAACAAATACTTCGTTTATAGCAGACGTTAGTAGTACAGGAACTAAATATTCAAACAAAGGCTATTCGATCCAAGCAGACCAGCCTGTTTATGTTTCTGTTCGTCTCATAGCTGGCACCTCTCAATCTCAAGCAGGGTCTTTAGTTTCTAAAGGTTTAGCGGGTCTTGGCACAACTTTTAGGGTCGGAACGTTTACAAATCAAAAAACATTTACATCAACAACAACAGATTATTTAAATTTTGTTTCTGTTATGGCAACTGAAAACAATACGCATGTTGATTTTTCAGATTTACCAGCAGGCGTTGTTGTAGAAAATAGCACGCCACTCTCTGTTGTGTTAAATTACGGTGAAACCTATGTGATTGCATTAAATCCTGGAGTTACACCAGTTAATAGAGATGGCTTGGTGGGTGCTCTTGTTAGTGCAAATAAACCTATAGTAGTCAACTGTGGATCTACAAACGGAAGTAATTCGACAGGAAATGGACGCGATTTTGGAATTGATCAAATTGCTCCCTTTGAAACCATTTTAAACGATAATCAAACGTACAGCGAATATATATTTGTTAGAGCCAATGGCTATGATGACATTGAACGCCCTCTGATTGTGGCGCATTTAGATAACACAGACGTGTATGTAAATGGAGATGATTCAACAGGAACGTTTTTAATTACATTATCCGCTGGGGATTATATTAGTATAAACGGGTCGTATTTTAGCACCCAATCAGCTTCTAGTTCCAACCCTGGAGGTAATATGTATGTTTGGACTTCTAAAACTGCTTTTGCATACCAAGGAATTGGGGGTGCAAGTAGCGAGGCTAATCAAGAGATGTTTTTTGTGCCCCCTCTTAATTGTAAGACCCCAAAAACAATAAATAACATACCTCTCATTCAAAATACAGGCACAGGAAGTGCTGTTTTTTCAGGCGGAATAACAATTGTTTCTGAAGTTGGTGCCGCTATTTTTATTAATGGTGTGGCAACGAATGCTACTCCCCAAACGGTGAATGGGAACCCTAATTTTGTGACCTACTTGGTAAGTGGTCTTTCTGGAGATGTGAGTGTTTCTTCAGATAAACAAATTTACATTTCTTATTATGGTGCTAACGGAGTTGCCTCATTAGGGGGCTTTTATTCTGGATTCATTTTCAAACCAGAGATTTCATCTAGAGGACTTACATCGGTAGTGACCGAACTTTGCATCCCTAATATAGAACTTAATATTAGTAGTTTAGAGTCTTTTGATGCCTACCAATGGTTTTATAATGGCTTGGCGATCCCTGGAGCAAATGCAGAAATATGGATTCCAGAATTGCCTGGGTATTATCAATTAGAAGGAATCATTACAGACTGTCAAACCGTTCTTTCAGACAATATTCCGGTGAGTAGCTGTGCAGGAGACTTTGATTTTGACGGCGTAAATAACAATATTGATACAGATCATGATAACGATGGCACTCTTAACAGTCAAGAATCTAATTGCGATCTAACATTTAATCTTTCAAACAGTTCCGGACCTTTTTTTACTGCCAGTTCCGTTGCGAGTGTCGCGAATGATTTGTCCACCACCTTTACTGGATATACAGATCAATCTATGCTGTTTCAGGCAGCTCCAGAAACGGCAGGTTCTATAAGTTCAAGTACTTATGAACTTACTTTTGATGTGCCAACGAGTTTTGTAGTTCAACAATCTGATTCTGGAAGCACCCCTGGATCTGTAGATTTTGATGAGGATGATTTTTTTATTTTTAGGGTTGCTTACGACGAAACACTGACAGTTTTGGATCCTGAAAATCAACTTTTAATTGACACAAATTTCGATGGGATTTATGACAATAATATCGAAAAATTTACGGCTTTTGAAATTAGATTTAAATTAAATTCAGCGGTACTTTCTTCTGAGGATGCCTCTTTTTCATTTCATAGCAATCAAGCGAGTGGATTTAGCATAACATATATTAATAAATCGGATGCTGAAATTAATTCAGCGGCTTTTCGGCTGATTCAAACCTGTAGACCGATAGATTCTGATGGCGATATGGTTGTTGATGCATTGGATTTAGATAGTGATAACGATGGTATTTATGATGTAATAGAAAATGGAAACTCAAACTTAGATCTGGATCAAAATGGTCAAATTGATTCGGTTGAATTAAATGATAATAACTATGATGGTCGTCATGATGCTGCTTTCGATCCAGGTGATTTTGATGGAGATTCTGTACTTGATTTTTTAGATTTAGATAGTGATAATGACGGACTGTATGATTTGTTTGAAGCGGGGATTGGAATTAATAGTTTTGATGTTGACAATGACGGTCAGATAGATTTAGGGTTTCTAGATTCTAATATGAATGGTGCAGCAGATGTTTCAGAAACAAGAACACCTCTAGATTCGGATGCTAATGACACTCCTGACTTTATACAATTGGATTCCGATTCAGATGGGTGTTTTGATGCAGACGAAGCTGGATTTACAGCCACTTTAGGAATTTTAGATGGAACAGCTTTTAATAACGATGGGCTTGTGTCTGGGGGAGATGGTTATAATTTTGCAATAGACAGCAATGCAGACGGATTGTTTGATTATCAAGACTTCATTAGTATTGATCCAGTTGAAATAACCACTCCAATTGTTGTTTGCGAATCTGAAAACGCCTTAATTTCTGTTTCTTTAGAAAGTACCTCAAACTCTTTTGATAGCATCCAATGGGAACGGAGTTTGGATGGAGGTTCAACATGGACAGATGTGAATGAGGTTTTAAATAGTTTTGAAGGACAAGATTCGAATGCCTTACAAATTTTAAATACGGAACTCTCTGTGAGTCAAAGCATATTCCGTGCTCGAATGGAACGAGTGGATTATGTTTGTGGACCAACTTATACAAATGAAGTTGAGCTTGTTGTAAATCCATTACCAGTAATTCAATCCTCCGCTGAGCTATTTCAGTGTGATCAAGATTTGGATGGAATCACTTTTTTCAATCTTAATGAGGCCGCTCAAATACTATCCTCTAATTACCAAAACGAAACCTTTTCTTTTTATTTTTCGCAAGCGGATGCTGAGTTTGGAGCTGTCTCTACAGCTATTTCAGACCCAATTAATTATGAAAATATAACGACAGATCCTTCCATTAACCCAAATACTTTATATGTTCGAGTAGAAACGGATTCTGGTTGTGCTTCAGTCGCAGTGTTAAATTTATTAGTATCAACAACGCAAATACCAGATACATTTTCCATTCCCGATTACAAGGCGTGTTTTGACTCAGATGACGGTTTAACTACTTTTGATTTTAGTGATTCTGAAGCGGTTATTTTAAGTCTATTTTCAGCGAGCCAATCTCTAACGGTTACGTACTATGAAACAGCATCGGAAGCATTATCAGAAACAAATCAAATCACAGATATTTCGAGTTATGACAACACCACTGGATTGAATCAGTCGATTTGGGTTCGAGTGGACTCGAACATAGATAATTCTTGTGTAGGAATAGGCTCGTACATCAATTTAATTGTAAACCCGTTACCGACAATTGATGTTCCTACGTCTAACCCCTTTTATTGTGTTGACGATTCCAACGTCTTCACTGTTGACTTGCCATTGGAGTTTGACGACTTGTTGTTAGGGACTCAGTCAGCAACTAATTTTTCGGTTCGTTATTATGCCACAATCAGTGATGCATTAAGCAGCAGTAACCCAATTACTACAGTCTCAAACACTTCTTCTTCAGAGTTGGTTTTTTGCAGAATTGATAATCTAAATACATTTTGTTTTGATATAGATTCTTTTACAATAGATTTTATCAACAGTCCCAAGGCAAGTTTAGTCCCTCCGTTTATAGACTGTGATACCGATAATGATGGTGTTTTTATATTTGACACTTCCGATTTAGAAACTACAGTTCTTGATGGTCAAACAACAATGTCAATCGATTATTTTGATGCTTTTGGCGCTCCATTAACAGATTCAAATGGTCTTGCTATAACAAGTCCATTTCCTTCTGTTTTTTCTACAAATACCAGCACGGTTCGCGCAATAGTTTCAAATGCTTTTTGTCCCGATGCTTTCGTAGATATTAATTTTACAGTTAATTCTAACACAGATTACTCCGTAGATGATATTGTAATTTGTGACGGTTCGTCAGAACTTTTAGAATTAGATTTAGAATATCCATCAAATGTGTATAATTATAGTTGGGTGTTGCCAAACTTAGATACCTATTTTTCTGCTTTACCTGAAATTAGTGTCAGTCAAACAGGGCCTTATAGTGTGACGGTCACAAACCCAGATGGAAGTTGTGCAAATACTCAAAGTTTTGAAGTTCTTGCTTCCGAGGGGCCAACACTGTCAATGGAGGATATTACGGTTGTTGAAGCGACCTCTAACAATTCTATTTTAATTTTAGAGTCTAATTTAGGGTCGGCCAATTATGAGTTTAAATTGATCGACGAAAATGGATTATTGGTTTCGGGCTATCAAGATGAGGGCTATTTTGGTAATCTAACAGGCGGGTTTTACACGCTATATGTAAGAGACGAACTACAATGTGAAGAGATTTCAATTACAATTCCAGTGATTTATTTCCCAAAATTTTTCACACCTAATAACGACGGTTACAACGATGTTTGGGAAATTAAAGGCATCCTTCCTAACAACTATAGCTCCAGTCAGATATATATATTTGATCGGTATGGGAAACTATTAAAATCAATGTCATTAAATAATAATTATTGGGACGGCTTGTATGATGGAGTACGCCTTCCTTCAAGCGACTATTGGTTTAGAACTGAGTTTGTTAGACTGGACGGAACTCTGCTAAGCAAACAGGGTCATTTCACTCTTAGATACTAACGACTTATTTTTACGACAGAATTCAATTTTAATATATAGATTAATTACTTTTGTGATTCAATCGATTTTAAATTATATTTTGAAACTAAAGAATACTCCGTTCCAGTTATTGTACGTTTTAAAGACAGTCGTTTTTTTACTTGTTTTTGCTGTTTTTTCATGCCAAAACTCAACTAAACTAGAAAAAGAAATATCTCAAATAGAGGTGGATTTAAATATCGAAAGATTTGATCAGTTGTTTGCTGCATCAACACCCGATGATCTTCCCGCATTAAAACAAAATTATCCATTTTTATTTTCTAAAAGGTATGCAGACTCCGTGTGGATTAATCGCATGAGTGATCCAATTCAACAGCTTCAAAACAGAGCGGTGGACAGTGTTTTTGAAGATTTTGCCAGTACTGAATCTGAAATATTTAATTTTTATCAGCACCTTAAATACTATAATAAAGCATTTAAGACTCCTCGAATGATTACGGTGCTTTCGGATGTTGATTACCGGAATAAAGTAGTGGTAACAGATTCTATTGTGCTTATTGCATTAGACACCTATCTTGGAGCAGAGCATGAGTTTTATGCTAGTTTTTATGATTATATCAAACAAAACTTAAATAAAGATCAAATTGTGTCAGACTTGGCAGCAGCTTATGCAGAGCGATTAATTTATCAACCTAAACGAAGTACTTTTCTAGAAGAAATGATCTACTTTGGAAAGCAATTATATTTGAAAGACCTCTTGATTCCATTCAAAGAAAACAATGAAAAAATAGGCTATTTTCCTGAGCAATACGAATGGGCTAAAGATAATGAGTTTTATATATGGCAGTACTTTGTTGAAAAGGAATTGCTGTATGAAACCGATCGGAAATTATTAGCACGTTTTATCATACCAGCTCCTTTCTCTCGATTCAATTTAGAATTAGACAGCGAATCTCCTGGGCGACTCGGACAATACATAGGATGGCAAATTGTAAAATCGTATATGGAAAACAATACAACTCCTTTACTTGAAATGCTTCAAATGGAGGCTACCGAAATTTTTAATAACGCAAAATTTAAACCAAAAAAATAATGGCAAAGACACATACTTCAAAGATAGAAATGACCGTAGAATTAGATGAGAATCGTGTCCCAGAACAGTTATTTTGGAGCGCTCAAGATGGCGGGGTTGCACATGAAGAAGCCAAAGCAATGATGCTTTCTGTGTGGGATCAAAAAAAGCAAGAAACACTTCGTATTGATTTGTGGACAAAAGATATGCCTGTGGATGAAATGAAATTATTTTTTCATCAAACATTAGTAACAATGAGTGACACCTATTTACGAGCCACCCAAGATGAAAAAATGACTGCGACTATGAAAGATTTTTGTGATTATTTTGCTGAGAAATTAGAACTTATTAAAAAGTAAATTACCACTCATTTAATCGGTTGGAATCCAACTTTAAAAAGATAAAAATCAAGATTGTAAAGCTCCAAAGTCCTGAACCTCCATAGCTAAAAAAAGGCAGAGGAATCCCAATGGTTGGGATGAGCCCCATTACCATCCCAATATTAATTAGAAAGTGAGCAAACAATATACTTGCGACTCCGTAGCCATAGACTCTGCTAAACTGTGATTTCTGTTGTTCTGCCAGATATAAAACTCTCAAAATTAAGATTAAAAACAGGAAGATAACGGTACTACTTCCAAAGAAGCCCCATTCTTCACCCACTGTGCTAAAGATGTAATCTGTGTGTTGTTCGGGCACAAAATTACCTTTGGTTCGCGTACCATCCATAAAACCTTTCCCAAAAGTGCCTCCAGATCGAATTGCCTTCTCAGACTCATTGAGATTATAAGAGATATTACGCTTCATGGTTTCCAATTTCACGGGATCTTTTTCCAAGCGTAGCCAAAGTCCAATACGATCTTGTTGGTGTTTTTGTAAGACATTATTATAGGCCCATTGAATTCCAAAACTAAGTCCAATACTGCAGATTAATACTGTCAAAACACCGCCTATTTTTTTCTTTTTACGTTTAAAAAACAGTTGGTAAATTAAAAGTAATCCAGTCAGAGTCAAACAAACGGACAGTGCAGAAAATTTTAAAGTCCCAGTTCCTAAAAAGGCTACAAAAACAGCAAATAACAAATAGTATTGTGGGATACCTTCTCGATAAAACACAAAAAACAAACTTGCAAATACAAGCGTGCTCCCTGCATCATTTTGTAATAGAATTAAACCTGCTGGTATCCCCACCAATATGGCTGCTTTTATCTGGTCTTTTTGTTCTTTAATATTAGTTTGTAAACCATTTATATATTTGGCTAGAGCCAAAACTGTAGCGAATTTAGCAAATTCACTTGGTTGTAAAGTCATTCCTCCAAGATCATACCATGAGATTGCTCCATTTATTTGCTTTCCAAAAATAAATAAACCTACTAAAGACAAAATAGAACCTAGGTAAATAATACTTGCAAAACGTTCATAAAACTTTGCATCAATAGCTAATATCAGGATAATTAATACAAACGAGCTAAGTATAAAAAAGAGTTGTTTCCCATAGGGCTTAGAAATGTCAAAATAAGAGGTAAATTCTCCTACTACTGAGGCTGACAAAATATTGAAATACCCAAAAACAACCAGTGCTGTAAAAACAATCACAGTGAGCCAATCTAATTGAAAACTAGTGCTGCGGTTCAGGTTCATTGATCATTTATTTTAAAAGGTTTACCACTGTAGGGTTTGAGGTATTCATCTTCCAAACTCTTTTCGATGACTAAGCTTTCCATTCGTTTTAAAGTGACCTCCCCTTTTATATATTTTTCAATCATCAAACTCGCTATACGTCCCGCCCAGCGCGATCCGTAATAGCCATTTTCAACCAGAACGGCGATGGCAATTTTAGGATCATCTTTTGGTGCAAAAGCCACAAATATGGAGTGGTCTGTAAGCTGTTGTCTTACCCCATTAATTTTAGTGAAATTTTCGGCGGTTCCTGTTTTACCACAAATTTCTATTCCTGGAACTTTCAGAAAATTGGCGGTTCCTTTATTATACACATTATGCATTCCTTCAATGATGGCATCAAAATATTTAGGGTCGATGGACGTTTGTTTAGGGGTCGTGAAGTTAGGGTCCATGCCCTCAGCTTCAATAGATTTTATGATATGAGGGGTATAATAATGACCTTTATTTGCAATCGCCGCTGTCATATTTGCCAATTGGATGGGCGTCACTAAAATTTCTCCCTGCCCAATAGCATTTGAAATAATGGTGGTTGCACCCCATTGAAAGTCCGGATACCATTTGTCATAGTAGCTCCCATCCGGAATGTTTCCTTTTTTTCCAACGGGTAAGTCATTGCCTAAAAAATTACCTAAACCAAAACTTTTTATATGACTGCTCCAGATGTCCATGGACTCGGAAGCATTGCTATATTTTTCAATAGTTGTTCTGAAAGCCATCGCAAAATAGTAATTACAGGAATAGCTAATTCCAGAATCTAGATTTCTAAAGCCTCCACCACAATGACATTTCATAACCCTGTTGTTTTTTCCATAGACATATCTTTCCGAACAAATGATATTTGTTTTTGGAGTGATGGCATTTTCTTGTAAAGCAGTCAATGCGACTAATAATTTAAATGGAGATCCTGGAACATGCATTCTAGTAAGTCCTTTATCAATTAAAGGCCTGTGAATGGTGTCTAAATACAATTTGGTGTAGTTTTTGGAACGTTGGCGACCTACTAATAAGTTTGGATTGTATGAAGGAGCAGAAACAAGACTCAAAATTTCGCCTGTGCTTGGTTCAATAGCAACAATGCCACCAATTTTGTTTTGCATTAGCAATTCTCCATAGGCCTGGAGCTTGGAGTCGATGGTGATTTTTATGTCCTTCCCTGGAACTGGAAGGGTGTCAAATGCTCCTTGTTTATAGGCTCCAATATCTCTGTTGTAAATATCTTTTTGGATGTATTTTACCCCTTTGACTCCTCTTAGCTTTTTTTCATACGAGACTTCGACTCCTTGTTTTCCAATCATATCTCCTTGGCGGTAGTAAGAATCTTTCGCAATTTCTTTATTGTTTGCCTCAGCAATGTACCCTAATACATTGGCACCAATAGAAGTTTGATAATCCCTTAACGATCGTTTTTGAATATAAAATCCTTTAAATTTTCTTAATTTTTCAGAAAGAAAAGCATAATCTTCTTTGGAGAGGTGACGTAAGAATGGTGAGGGAAGTCGTGGTGAATAATTGTTAGCCCGCTCATAAGATTTTAAAAACGCATTCTTATCAATTTTCAATAAATTACAAAAAAGTATAGTGTCTAAAGGCTCAACTTCTCTAGGAATTACCATCACATCATAACTCGGTTGATTAGCCACCAAAAGGCTGTCATTTCTGTCGTAGATATAGCCACGTTTTGGGTAATGAAATACTTTTCGAATGGCATTGTCATTATCAATATCGAATTCATTGGCAGTATATATTTGTAAATAATACAAACGTCCAGTAAAACAAATTCCTGTTAGAATGACCAGCCCAAATAGAAGTATTTTCCTCATGTCTCTTTTCTGCTAAATAATGAACTAAAAAGTAAACACAGTATCAGCGTAAAAACACTTGAATACAAAGTTTGTTGGAGAATTAGAACTGATTTTGTTTCATCAAAAATAACAAGAGAAAACAATATTAAGTGGTGAATGACGATGAGTAACAAAAAGTAAACCAACCGCCTAGAAAATTCTACAGTGCTGAATTTTATAGATTGATAGTCGTAGGCCGATCCAAACGAAAATTTAAGAATTAGTGGACGGATATAAGCAATGACCACACTTGCTGCGGCATGGACACCACCAGAATCTAAAAATATATCGACAGTATACCCTAGTAAAAAACTAGTAAAAATAAACAACAATCGGTTGTTGATGACTGGGTATAATAACACAAAAATGACGTACACATAAGGGTTTATTTCCCCCATAAAATTTATGTTGCTACAAATCAGAACCTGAAGTAAAACTAGGCTTATAAAACTCAAAATAATTTTCAGTACACTATTATTGTTCATTGAAATTGTTTAAGGCTTTAAGCTCGTTAATGTCGTTGTTTTTTATAATGTAAACATGCTCTAGGGTTCTCATATTATTGAATAATTTTACGTCAATAATATAAAGGTCTTTTGTGTCATTAAGGCGAAAAGATTCAATACTTCCAACAGGGATATCTGGAGGAAACGTAGAGGAGTATCCGCTAGTGACAATTGTATCTCCTACGGACAATTTTACAAGGTCTTGTATGTCTTTTAATTGGGTGATTTCAGGCGATTCACCATCCCAACTTAAGGTTCCAAAATAATTAGTTTTTTTTAACTTTACATTGATGCGACTGTTTGTGTTTAAAATAGATAAGACTCTAGAATAGTTTTTAGATGTTCCATCAATAACACCAACAATACCTTTTGAAGTGATTACGCCATAATCTTCTTCAATTTGATCGTTTTGGCCTTTGTTAAGAGTTAGATAGTTATTTGGAAGGGAGTAACTGTTTTTGTAAATCAGACTTGGTTGTAATTCATATTTGTATTCTAAAAGTGTATCAACGGTCGCTGTTTTTTTTTGATTAAAAACGGTCATTCTCAAGCGACTGTTTTCTTCTAAAAGGATTTGATTTTCTTTTTTGAGATTGAAGTATTGGGTAATGCTATGAAAGGTAGCGTAAATACTGCCTGTGATTTGATTGGAGGAATTTAAGAACTTACTTCGTTGATAGTCATGTGATTGAATCGTTAGTGAGAGTGCATAAGAAAACAACAACAAAAACAAGACAAATGTTTTGTTTTTAATGAAGAAATTAAAAAGTTGTTGCATTACTTAAGAGCTATTTTATCAATACACTTTTATATTTTGTAATATTTTTTAAAACAATCCCAGTTCCTCTCACGACAGCTCTTAACGGGTCTTCTGCAATGTACACAGGCAAGTCTGTTTTTTTTGACAATCGTTTGTCTAGCCCTCTTAACATCGATCCGCCACCAGCAAGATAAATACCTGTGTTATAGATGTCAGCTGCCAATTCAGGGGGTGTTTGTGAGAGTGTTTCCATAACGGAATCTTCAATGCGTAGAATCGATTTATCTAATGCCTTAGAAATTTCTCTGTGAGTAATTTGAACCTGTTTAGGTTTTCCTGTCAATAAATCTCGTCCTTGCACATTCATTTCATCAGGTGGAACTTCTAAATCTTCAGTAGCTGCACCAATTTGAATTTTTATTTTTTCTGCAGTACGATCTCCAACATACAAGTTATGTTGTGTTCGCATATAATAAATAATATCATTCGTAAAGACATCTCCTGCAACTTTGACAGATTTATCACATACAATTCCACCCAGTGCAATCACGGCAATTTCGGTGGTTCCACCACCAATATCGACAATCATATTTCCTTTTGGTTGCATGATATCAACGCCAATACCAATAGCTGCTGCCATGGGCTCATGAATTAAATACACTTCTTTGCCATTGACACGTTCAGCAGATTCTTTTACCGCCCGCATTTCTACTTCTGTAATTCCCGAAGGAATACAAATCACCATTCTTAGCGAAGGTGTAAATAATTTATTTTTGAGTGCTGGAATACTTTTAATAAATAAACTTATCATTTGCTCGGAGGCATCAAAATCAGCAATCACCCCATCTTTTAAAGGCCGAATTGTTTTGATGTTTTCATGCGTTTTTCCTTGCATTAAGTTTGCTTCTTTTCCGACAGCGATAATTTTTCCTGAAACGCGGTCTCTAGCAACAATAGATGGACTATCAATTACAACTTTGTCATTGTGAATTATTAATGTGTTGGCGGTGCCTAAATCAATGGCTATTTCCTCGGTTAAGAAGTCAAAAAATCCCATATGGTAAAAAAGTTATCAAAAAATATTAAAGTATTTTGCTACTTTGTAAAAGTACTAAAATAAACGTTAGTTTTAAAATAGCTTTTATTTAAATATTTTAGTGTTTAAAATGACGTGTTTTTGTAAAAACCATCGCCATATTGTGGGCATTGCAATAGTCAATACTTAACTGATCTTTTATACTTCCACCTGGTTGAATGACCGCTGTAATGCCTGCATTTTTTGCTATTTCTACACAATCAGGAAATGGGAAAAATGCATCACTGGCCATCACGGCACCGTTTAGTTTAAAATTAAAAGAATTTGCTTTGTGGATGGCTTGATTTAACGCATCAACACGGCTTGTTTGTCCTGTTCCACTCGCATATAATTGTTTGTTTTTTGCTAAAACAATGGTATTTGATTTGGTGTGTTTACATATTTTAGAGGCAAACAATAAATCTTCTACCTCAGAATCTATTGGTTTGGCCGTGGTTGCGTTTTCTAAGATATTTAGCGTATCAGTAATCCTATCTTTTTCCTGAACCAAGATACCATTCAAACAGCTTCTTACACTTGTTTCGGGCAAATTAACGGTATTTTGAATTAATAAAATTCTGTTTTTCTTTCCTTTTAAAAGAGCTTCTGCATCTGAACTAAAAGATGGGGCAATAACTACTTCACAGAACAAACTGTGAATTTCTTGAGCAGTTGCCAAGTCAATTTCAGTGTTTGAAATCAAGACGCCTCCAAAAGCAGAAACAGGATCTCCTGCCAAAGCATCTGTATAGGCTTGGTGTAAGGTATCTCGTTGTGCAACACCGCAAGCATTGTTGTGTTTTAAAATGGCAAATGTAGGTGCCTCATCATAAAATTCGTTCATAAGATTCACGGCCGCATCTACATCCAAAAGATTATTGTAACTTAATTCTTTTCCATGAATTTTCGTAAACATAGCTTCAAAATCTCCAAAGAAATACCCTTTTTGGTGGGGGTTTTCTCCGTAACGAAGTACATTGCCTTGTGTTTCACTAATTTTTAACACGACCTCTTCTTTTTCACTATTAAAATAATTGAATATAGCACTGTCGTAATGCGATGATACATTAAATGATTTGGTTGCAAAGCGTTTTCTGTCTTCAATCGAAATACGACCTTCATCTTCAGAAATGAGAGCTAAGAATTCGGCATAATCTTCTACAGACGATACACATATTACATCTTTATAGTTTTTGGCGGCGGCACGAATTAATGAAATTCCTCCGATATCAATTTTTTCAATAATATCTTTATGGCTTGCTCCAGAAGTAACTGTTTTTTCAAAGGGATAAAGATCCACAATAACAGCATCGATTTGTGGAATTGAAAACGATGTCATTTCTTCTACATCTTGTGCGTTATCTTGACGATTTAAAATGCCACCAAATATTTTTGGATGTAAGGTTTTGACACGACCTCCAAGAATAGAGGGGTAATCAGTGATCTGCTCTGCAGGAACGACATTAATCCCTAAGTCGTTGATGAATTTTTGAGTACCTCCTGTGGAGTATATAGTAACGCCTTGAGCGTTCAGTTTTTCAACAATGGGTGCAAGCCCCTCTTTACTAAATACCGATATTAAGGCGGATTTGATTGTTTTGCTTTGGCTCATTTTAAAGTCTAAAATTAAAAAACAAAAATAGGTAATAATCAAAGAATAATAGAATTGAAATCCCTCTAAAAAAAAGGTTTTTTCAACCAATTCATAGAGTTATCAACAACTATAAAAGAGTCGCAACGGAATTACACACAAATTCTAAGAAGCGTTCATCGGCAGCTGTAAAAGGATCAGCTGTGTTTGAATCAATATCGATTTGACCAATATTTTTTCCATCGACAAACAATGGAACAACAATCTCAGATTTAACGGTTAAACTACACGCAATATAATTGTCTTGGGCTTTTACATCGGGCACAACAAAGTTTTGATTGCTAACAGCAACTTGTCCACAGATGCCTTTTCCAAATGGAATAATGGTGTGATCTGTTGGTGTGCCTGCATAGGGACCAAGTTTAAGTTCATTTTTATCTCCGTTTTTAAAGTAAAATCCTACCCAATCGTAGTAAGAAACTTCTGATTTTAGGAGTTTACAGATGCTTAGAAGTGTGGCTTCAATGCTTGAAGATTTTTCTATTAAAGACGAAATTTGCGGTTTGAGGTGCTCAAAATTCATAATATAATTTTTGTAAAAGTAAAAAATCAAAACAATAAACAATAGTTAAAGTTCTTATAATATTAGCGGGGTTTACTCTTTGATTTTCTAAAAATTCATAACTTTGTGATATGAAACATTCGTCTTTCATAAAAACAATTTCAACATTCATGGCTTTAGCTGTGGTGTTGGCTTCTTTTTCTTTTAAGATAGAGCAGCATTTTTGTGGGTCAAATTTGGTAGATGTTTCTGTACTTTCCAAAGTTGAATCTTGCTGTTCAAAAGGAGTCGAAAAAAACAATTATCAAAAGATTTCAAAACAATCTTGCTGTTCAAATATCAGTATTGTTGTTGAAGGGTTTGAAAACTATCAAACAGTTGTTGTTACAGAATTTATAACATTTTCAGATTTTGTAGTAAAGCCATCTCTTCAAATTCCCATTGATTACATTTTTGAAACATTAGAAGACGTTTCTTTTTCCGACTACAACCCGCCACCACTGATTTTTGATATGCAAGTGCGCGATCAAGTTTTTCTTATTTGATCTAGAATTATTTTTTGACTTCCAAACAACATTTGGGAGTGTGTTGCATGCACTAGTATGCATCCCCAATTCTTTAAAAATAACTTTAAATTTATAATAATGAAAAACCTATTCATCATACTATTATTCATACCCACTTTGTTTTTTGCACAAGACAACATCAAAGGAATGGTTATGGAACCCTCTCCACAAGGGAAACACCTTCCGTTAGCTGGCGCTAATGTCATTTGGGAAGGAACAACGGAAGGATCAATCACTGATATTGAAGGAACTTTTTCTTTGAAATATAATCCTTCCTATTCAAAGTTAATTGTTAGTTATGTGGGATACAAAACTCGAATTATTGAAATCAAGAACCCAAATGAATTTGTTCATGTTTTGTTGGATCTAACCGATGATTTGGATGAGGTAACCGTTACCACTCGAAAAAAAACTACAGCAACCTCTTTTCTTTCTTCCCAAAATATTTCTTCCATAAGTAGTAAAGAACTTTTGAAAGCCGCTTGTTGCAATCTCTCAGAAAGTTTTGAAACCAATCCGTCTATTGATGTCAATATTACGGATGCCATCTCAGGCACTAAACAAATTAAAATGCTCGGTTTAACCAGCCCTTATATTTTAATTACAACCGAAAATATCCCTTCAATTCGTGGGGCGTCTCAGACCTATGGGTTGAGTTTTATCCCTGGAACTTGGGTTGAAAGCATCCAAATCACTAAAGGAGCAGGGAGTGTTGTGAATGGTTTTGAAAGTATTGCGGGTCAAATCAATGCTGAATTGGTAAAACCAACCCTTGACAATAGAATTTTTGTTAATGCGTATGGATCGTTGAATGGTCGAATGGAACTTAATACCCATTTTAATACCAAATTATCAGATCAATGGAGTACAGGCTTGTACGTGCACGCAAATAACAGATCGCAAAAATTTGATAGAAATAACGATTCATTTTTAGACATGCCATTGTCTAAGCAGCTAAATATTATGAACCGTTGGCAATATTCAAACCTTCAAAAAGGGTTGATTAGCTTTTTGAATGTACGCTATTTAACGGACGAGAAACAATCCGGTCAACTCGATTTCGATCCTCAAACAGATCGGTTTTCAAACACTCTTTGGGGAAGTGAAATTGCAACCAAACGCTTTGAGGTGTCTTCGAAATTTGGGTATGTCAACCCCGAAATTCCGTATCAAAGTTTAGGACTTCAATTGTCGTACAGCAATCACGATCAAATCTCTTATTTTGGATTAAATCAATACGATATACGTCACAAAAGTATCTACTCCAATCTGGTTTACAATTCTATTATCAGCGATTCCAGACACAAGATCAAAACAGGTTTAAATGCCACGTATGACGATTATAATGAGACGGTCAATTCGGAATTATACGATAGAAATGAACGCTCTATTGGTGGTTTTTTTGAATATAGTTTTGATAATTTAGAAGCCCTTAACTTAACCGCAGGAATTCGTTTGGATCATCATAATTTACTGGGAACTTTTGTGACTCCAAGAGTGCATGCGCGCTACACACCATGGGAAAAATCGGCCTTTAGAGTATCGTTTGGACGTGGCAAACGTGCTGCAAATATTTTTACTGAAAATCAAAAACTATTTGCAACATCAAGAGCGATTAACATTCAAAACACCGGCGGTAGTATTTATGGTTTAGAGCCTGAGATTGCATGGAATTATGGGGTGTCTTTTTTACAAGGGTTTAATTTGTTTGATCGAAAAGCAGATTTTACTATAGATTTTTACCGAACTGATTTTCAAAATCAAGTCGTTGTTGATTATGAGAACCCTTATGAAGTCAACTTTTATAACTTGGACGGTTCTAGTTTTGCAAACAGTTTTCAAGCGGAATTTAGTTTGAATGTTTTGGAACGAATGGATTTTAAAACAGCCTATAAATTTTACGATGTTAAGACCCAGTATAAATCGGGTAAACTCAATAAGCCTTTAACCTCTCAACATCGTGTATTTGCAAATTTATCATTTGAAACTGCTAAAACAAATAAAGGAGGAGTGTGGAAATTTGACACGACTTTTAATTGGTTTGGAAAACAGCGTTTTTCATCGACAGCTGCCAGTCCAGAAGCGTTTCAGTTGCCAAGATATTCACCAGCTATTTCCACATTAAATGCACAAATTACAAAGGTGTTTTCTAAAAGTTTTGAACTCTATATTGGTGCAGAAAATATAACCAATACCACTCAAAAAAATCCAATTATAAGCTCAGAAAACCCTTTTGGTTCAAATTTTGATACTACATTTGTGTACGGGCCAATATTTGGAAGCACCTTTTATTCGGGTTTACGTTACAAACTAAATTAATAAGTATAGACATATGAAAACAATTTTCCTTTCACTCACTCTTTTATGCATCACAACGATTAGCTTTGCTCAAAATAAAAATGCGAGAGCTTCTATTGAAGTTGACGGCGTTTGTATGATGTGTAAAAATCGTATTGAAAAAGCGAGCCTTAAAACAAAAGGCGTTAAATCTGCTGTTTGGAATGTAGAAAGCCATGAGTTAAAACTCATATTTGATGAAAACAAAACGGATCTCACAACCATCCAAAAAAACATTGCAGCTGTTGGGCACGATACTCAAACCCTCAAAGCAACTGATGAAGCTTATGACAGCGTACACCCTTGTTGTAAGTATAGAGAAGATGCCGTTGTTGAAGAACATAAATAGTATTCAAGTTTTGCACACAAAAAAAGCTCCTGAGTTAACTTTTCAGGAGCTTTTTTGTTTGTAGTTGTAAGTGATGCTTACATCATTCCTGGCATTCCACCACCTCCCATAGGAGGCATTGCAGGAGCATCTTCTTTAATGTCAATTAAAGCACATTCTGTGGTAAGAATCATGCCTGCTACTGAAGCTGCATTTTCCAAAGCCACACGTGTTACTTTTTTCGGATCAATAATACCTGTTTTAAGCATATCGACATACGCATCGTTTTTGGCATCGTAACCAAAATCACCCTTGCCTTCAAGGACTTTATTAATCACTACACTTCCTTCGCCACCTGCATTTTCTACAATGGTACGTAAGGGAGCTTCAATCGCTTTAGATACGATTTGAATTCCAGTGACTTCATCCAGATTGGCAGTCGTTAGTTTTTCGAGTGTTTTTTGAGCTCTTACAAGTGCCACACCACCACCAGCAACAATTCCTTCTTCAACAGCGGCTCTTGTTGCATGAAGTGCATCATCTACACGGTCTTTCTTTTCTTTCATTTCAATCTCACTAGCGGCTCCTACATAAAGCACTGCAACACCCCCTGCCAATTTAGCCAAGCGCTCTTGTAGTTTCTCTTTGTCATAGTCGCTTGTAGTCGTTTCAATCTGCGCCTTGATTTGATTCACACGCGCTTTGATATTATCGGCTTTTCCAGATCCGTTGACGATGGTTGTGTTGTCTTTGTCAATCGTCACTGTTTCTGCGGTTCCTAACATGCTCAAGTCTGCATTTTCTAAAGAAAATCCGCGTTCTTCTGATATCACAGTACCTCCTGTAAGAATTGCGATATCTTCAAGCATTGCTTTACGACGGTCTCCAAATCCTGGTGCTTTAACCGCAGCAATTTTAAGACCACCTCTTAATTTGTTTACGACTAAAGTCGCTAAGGCTTGCCCATCAACATCTTCAGCAATAATTAAAAGGGGGCGTCCAGATTGTGCAACAGGCTCCAAAATTGGAAGGATTTCCTGAAGGTTTGAAATCTTTTTATCAAACAATAAAATATAAGGATTTTCTAAGTCGACAATCATTTTATCGGCATCGGTTACAAAGTAAGGACTTAGATAACCTCTATCAAATTGCATTCCTTCTACAATATCTACATATGTATCCATCCCTTTTGCTTCTTCAACGGTGATGACGCCTTCTTTTCCAACTTTTCCAAATGCTGAGGCAATAAGTTCCCCTATCGTATTATCGTTATTAGCAGAAACAGAGGCTATTTGTTGGATTTTTTCTGAAGAATTTCCAACTTTCTTGGCTTGTTTTTCTAAATCGTTGATGATGGATGTGACTGCTTTATCAATTCCACGCTTCAAATCCATTGGATTTGCACCGGCAGCTACATTTTTTAATCCTTCTTTTACAATTGCTTGTGCTAAGACGGTTGCCGTTGTGGTACCATCTCCAGCCAAATCGTTGGTTTTGGAAGCCACTTCTTTAACCATTTGAGCACCCATATTTTCAAGAGTATCTTCCAATTCAACTTCTTTTGCAACAGAAACTCCGTCTTTTGTAACTTGTGGTGCTCCAAAACTTTTACTAATAATCACATTACGACCTTTAGGTCCTAAAGTAACTTTTACTGCATTTGCAAGTGCATCAACGCCGCGTTTTAATCCGTCACGTGCCTCTATATCAAATTTTATGTCTTTTGCCATTTCTTTTATTTTTAAAATTAAACAATTGCAAGAATATCACTTTCTCGCATGATTAAATAATCAGTTCCTTCGAGTTTTAGCTCTGTGCCAGCATACTTTCCATAAAGCACTGCATCGCCTACTTTAACAGTTGTAGGTTCCTCTTTTGTGCCTTTACCTACAGCAACTACAATGCCTTTTTGAGGTTTTTCTTTCGCATTATCAGGGATGATAATTCCTGATTCAGTTTTTGTTTCAGCCTGCTGCGGTTCTACAAGAACTCGGTCAGCTAATGGTTTGATGTTTAAAGCCATATTTTTAATTTTTTGTGTTGTTAAATTTTGTTAGGTTACTTTCTAAAAGTGTGCCAACCAGTTTAAACTGACAAACTTTCAGAAATCAAAAATGTCAACGTTGTTAGCGTTGACATTTTGTAGTTTTTTTTAAGCATTTAATTACTCTGAATCTGTTGCTTCTGGCGATGAGCTTGCTTCAGGAGTTGTTTCTTGAACAGGAACTGCTGCAGGTTGAGATGTTGCTGGTGTTGCATCTAAATCGAGTGCCTTAGATTCTTGACTGTTGTTTGGGCTAACAATAGCGACATTAGATAATAAAATGAGAGCTAACAATAATGTTGCAAGTGCCCATGTGCTTTTGTCCAAAAAGTCGGATGTTTTTTTAACCCCACCAACTTGTTGTGTTCCACCACCTCCAAATGAAGAAGACAATCCTCCACCTTTTGGGTTTTGAACCATAATGACAACGACAAGTAGAAATGCTACGATGACGATAAGAACTAGAAATATAGAAAATGTACTCATTATAAATTATTTTTTTCTTGTAAGACTTTTATTGCTTGAATTTGGTCTGCAAATAAACTACTTTTTTCTGGATATTTCAAACTTAAAATACGGTAAGACTGTATTGCTTTATCGTAGTTTTTTTGCTCTACGTAAATTCTTGCTAAAGTTTCGGTCATTAAATCCTCTGTTTCAAAGACAGAATCTTCCGCAATATTGATGAGTTTTGAATTTTTATCGAGTGGCTTTAGTTTAGGTTTGTTTGAAATAAATGCATCGATAAGTTCAAATTTCTTATCGCGGCTTGACTCTTCTTCAGGTTCAGATAATTCGGAACGATCAATTGGTTTTTTTTGTGTGATACTAAGCCATTCAGAAAATGAAAAAGTTTCATTTTTATCAAACTGTAAGGGTTTTCCAAGCTCTAATTTTGATTCAGAAACATCAATGACCGAAGAAGTAGGTGTCGAGATGTCTTGAAACTCTTCAACTTTAATTGTTTTGATTTGATCAAAATTTTGTTTGATATGTGTTGAGATATCATTTTGTAAAAATACTTCAGAGGTAATAAAATCAAACAATACGGAGCGATCTGTTGTATAGGCAGCTGTTGTTTTAAGTTCTTGATTGTACTTGAAACTTCCTAGGTCTTTTAAGCCTTTTAAGTAGAGGGCTCTGGCGGATTGGAAATAAGGAAACTCTTCGATTATAGCAGATACCTGGCTGACTTGCTCTTTGTTTAAAGCTGATGGATGGTGTAATAGATATGTAAAATCAGATGTTTTCATAAGCTTACCAATTGGCTAAAGATGCATTTACTACATCTTGTGTGATGCGATCAAAAATCTCTTCAATTGCCGTGGTTTTCTGCGATCCGACGAGTTGAGCACTGCCTTCATAATCATAAAAAAAGGAAAATCGTTTTTCAAAATCAGCGTCTTCATCATTTCTGTTTGTAAAAATCACATTTACACTAATTGTCAATCTGTTTTGTGCGGCAGTATTGCTAGAGGTTGCTGTAGTTGGTGAAACCCTGTACTCAATAATTTCACCTTCATAAACAATATCTCCATTTGATTGGACAAGGTCTAAGTTGGTTTGGTTTAGGATTAAATCTTGTAGTGCTAACGTAAAATCACGATCAATCCCTGGCTCAACAATTGCGGCGGTATTTTGAAAATAATTCACTTGAAAGGTCTTTGTGTTTGAGCTTAAAGAAATGCCTGTAAAGGAGTATGCGCCACATCCCAATATTAGAGTGAAAACACTGATAAATAAGCTGTATTTTAAAACGTTAAAGGTCATATTGTTTTATTTTTCGATAGAGAGTCCGTTCACTAATCCCCAATTCATCTGCCGCTAATTTACGCTTTCCTTTGTGACGTTCAAGCGATTTTTTAATAAGTTCTAATTCTTTGTCATGTAGCGACAGGGTTTCTTCTTCCTCTTCAATCGCATCAATATAAGTAAATTTTTCTTCAGTATCTTTCACAATTTCAACGGTGTTTTCTTCTCGCTGTTTTGGAGGAAGTGCTAAAAATTCTGATTCTATTTCGGGTTCTGAAGTGTCTTCTTTGTTATATATTTTTCGAATTAAACCTTCGTTCTTTTTTTGAACATCGCTGTGGTTTTCGTTTTGCATTAATTCCATGGTTAGTTTTTTGAGATCATTCAAATCACTTTTCATGTCAAATAAAACCTTGTATAAAATCTCTCTTTCGGTACTAAAATCACTGTAGTTTTTATTTTTTTCTTGAACCGTAGGCAAATTACCTCCCATATTTGGCAAATAGGTTTTCAAGGTCAATACATCGATCATTCTTGAGGATTCTAATACAGAAATTTGTTCGGCCACATTTCGGAGTTGCCTTATATTTCCACTCCAACGATAATTGATTAGGGCTTCAATTGCTTGGGCGTCGAGTCGAATGGTAGGCATTTTATATTTTATAGCAAAATCACTTGCAAACTTGCGAAACAATAAATGAATATCATCTTTTCGATCTCTAAGGGGGGGGAGTACTATTTCAACGGTACTTAGCCTGTAATATAGGTCTTCACGAAACTTTTCTTTGTCAATAGCTTCATACATATTTAAGTTGGTTGCAGCTACAATTCTGACATCTGTTTTTAAAACAGCACTAGAACCTACTTTTATAAATTCACCGTTTTCCAGAACTCGTAACAACCGAACTTGGGTGGTGAGTGGAAGTTCTCCAACTTCATCCAAAAATATAGTTCCACCGTTGGCAACTTCAAAGTAACCCGACCGGCTTTGAGTGGCCCCTGTAAAGGCACCTTTTTCATGCCCAAAAAGCTCACTATCAATTGTGCCTTCTGGGATGGCACCACAATTGACAGCAATATATTTTCCGTGTTTTCGATGCGATAGTTGATGTATTATTTTAGGGATACTTTCTTTTCCAACTCCACTTTCTCCAGTAACTAAAACCGAAATATCTGTAGGTGCGACTTGGATGGCTTTTTCTATGGCTCGATTTAAGCTCGTGTCATTTCCAATAATACTGAACCGCTGTTTTATAGATTGAACTGTTTCCATAATTAATTATTTTTAGATAAACCAATCGCTTTTCCAATGAGGGTTGCACTTGTACAACTGCTTATTTTAACGTTCACAAAATCTCCTATTTTATAGTGTTCTTTGGGGAATACAACAACTGTATTTTGTGCGCTTCTTCCAGACCATTCGGAAGCAGATTTCTTAGATTCTTTTTCTATCAACACTTCTACCGTTTGATTTAAAAACTGCTCAGTTCTATACAAACTATGCCTACGTTGTAATTCAACAACTTCAGCCAGACGTCTCTTTTTGGTTTCAAAAGGCACATCGTCTTTAAGCTTTCTTTCGGCCATTGTCCCAGGGCGTTCGGAATAGGCATACATATATCCAAAACTATATTTAACATCGTTCATTAAGCTGAGGGTGTCTTGATGGTCTTTTTCCGTTTCGGTTGGGAATCCACAAATCATATCATGAGAAATTGTGCAATCTGGAAGAATGGTTTTAATGTTATTAATTAAATCAATATATTCTTCTCTTGTATGCTGACGGTTCATTTCCTTTAAAATTCGGTTGCTTCCGCTTTGAACAGGGAGGTGCACATGGTTGCAAATATTTGGATGTTTTGCCATCGACCGGATCACATCTAAGGACATGTCTTGAGGATTGGAAGTCGAAAAACGAAAACGCATTTTGGGGTGTGCTTTTGCACAGAAATCTAAAAGCTCTGCAAAATCAACAGCGGTTGCTTTTTGCATGTCTGTAGCCTTTGAAAAGTTTTTTTTAAGTCCACCGCCATACCATAAATAGCTGTCTACATTTTGTCCCAAAAGCGTTACTTCTTTAAATCCTTTGTTCCATAAATCATTAATTTCTTCAAGGATGCTTTGAGGGGCTCTACTGCGTTCGCGACCCCTAGTAAAAGGCACCACACAAAAGGTACACATATTATCGCAGCCTCTTGTGATGGATACAAATGCAGTGACGCCGTTTGTATTTAGTCTAACAGGAGAAATATCGCCATAAGTTTCATCTTTAGAAAGAATTACATTCACGGCACTTCGTCCTTGATTCACTTCAGAAATCAGATTTGGGAGATCTTTATAAGCATCAGGTCCGACAACGAGGTCAACAATTTTTTCTTCTTCTAAAAATTTACTTTTAAGGCGTTCCGCCATACAGCCCAAAACGCCCACTTTCATTTTTGGATTGATGCGTTTCACAGCATTGTATTTTTCGAGCCGTTTACGAACAGTTTGCTCTGCCTTATCTCGAATTGAGCAGGTATTTACCAATACAAGATCGGCTTCTTCCAAAACTTGAGTGGTATTATAACCTTGTTTTGAGAGGATAGACGCCACAATTTCACTGTCACTAAAATTCATAGCACAACCATAACTCTCAATAAACAATTTTTTTGTGTTTTCCAGTTGAGGTGTAGTGGCTAGCTTTGAGCCTTGAACAGTTTCATCAATTAGTTTCTCCATAAAATTTTCAATATCTATTGAGGGACAATAAGTGTGCAAAGATACAATAATTTTATTTTTTATGACAAAGTGTCATGATTTTAGTATTTTATTTTGATTTGACAAAACAATCTCCTTTATTTGATGGCTTTAAACCTCAACAAATCTTAAAATTATGTATTCAGTTCAAACGTTATTAAACAAAATCCAAACCTCTAAATCAATTGATTTTGGAGAGTTATTTAATGAATCTCTAAGTTTGTACAAAAAAGTATGGGCACAAGGTTTGTTACTGCAGTTGTTTTCAATCGTTATTATGCTTCCTTTTTTAATCAGTTTGTACTTGCCGTATTTTTCACTTGCGCTTGATGGCGATTTAAGTCAAAATATTGGCACCGAAGATTTAAGCCGTGCTCTTATTGAAGACTACGGCACGTCTCTAATATGGATATATTTGTTAATGTTCGTAGTGGGCATCCTATCGTCTCTTTTAAACTTAGGATTTTATAGAATTGTAAAAGAAATGGATCATGGAAATCCTTTTGTGATGTCTGATTTCTTATATTTTTTTAAGGGGCCTATTCTAGCAAAGGCAATAGGGTTATTGTTAGCTTATACAGGGATTTCCATTTTAGCAGCCTTGCTTTGCTTTTTTCCTTTGATTTATGCAATAGTTCCTCTAATGTTTATGCTGCCAGTGTTTGTTTATAATTATCATTTGTCAATTTCTGAAGTCATTAAGGTAACATTTGCATTAGGAAATAAAAAATGGGGCATTACCTTTCTAATCTTGATATTAAATAGTGTTTTATTTTATGTTATTATGTTTCTAACATGCGGCTTAGGAGTGCTGTTTTTTAGTTGTTTTATTTACCTGCCTCAATATATTATTTACAAAAATGTAATAGGATTTGATACGCCCGAATCAACACATCAAACAATTGTCTAATAAGCTTTTAAGTTAAATTAGAACCCCATTAAAAACGACTACAATTTGCAGTCGTTTTTTGAGTTGAAATAAAAATAAAAGAAAGAAATAAAAAAAATCATCTACATTTGTACTTCTTTTAAAAATAAGATATGGCTAAAAATTTAGTGATTGTTGAGTCCCCTGCTAAGGCAAAAACTATAGAAAAATTTCTAGGAAAAGACTTCAAAGTTGAGTCTAGTTTTGGACACATTGCGGACTTGCCTTCTAAGGAACTTGGAGTGGATGTTGAAGGAGATTTTAAACCCAAATATGAAGTTTCGAGCGACAAAAAAACAGTTGTAAGTAAACTAAAAGCCTTGGCCAAAAAAGCAGAGACTGTTTGGTTGGCAAGTGATGAGGATAGAGAAGGAGAGGCCATTGCATGGCATTTGGCAGAATCCTTAAAACTAGACAAATCAAAAACCAAACGAATTGTTTTTCATGAGATTACCAAATCAGCCATTGAAAAAGCGGTGAAAACCCCACGAGGGATTGATTATAATTTAGTAGATGCTCAGCAAGCACGACGTGTTTTAGATCGAATTGTGGGATATGAATTATCTCCAGTCTTATGGCGAAAAGTAAAAGGAGGTCTTTCAGCAGGACGTGTGCAATCAGTTTCTGTTCGATTAATTGTTGAACGTGAACGTGAAATACAACAATTCCAATCGGAAGCTACTTTTAGAATCGATGCAGAATTTATAACATCAAAAGGACAAGTCTTCAAAGCAAAACTTCCTAAGTCATTTAATAGTGAAGCTGCTGCAAAAGAATTTTTAAATAAAAATAGCGGTGCTACTTTTTCAGTATCAAGTTTAGAGAAAAAGCCAGCAAAAAAATCACCAGCACCACCATTTACAACCTCTACACTTCAACAAGAGGCCTCTCGGAAATTATATTTTTCAGTGAGTAAAACAATGAACATGGCCCAGCGACTTTATGAAGCAGGATTAATTACATACATGAGAACCGATAGTGTAAATCTTTCACAAGAAGCACGAAATTCAGCGGCTCAAGAAATTTCGTCCTCATACGGAGATACGTACAGCAAGCCTCGAAATTTTAAAGGAAAATCAAAAGGAGCTCAAGAAGCGCATGAGGCGATTCGTCCTACTAATTTTTCAACTCATTCTGTCCATATAGAAAGAGACCAAGCACGACTTTATGATCTTATTTGGAAACGCGCCATTGCCTCTCAAATGAGTGATGCACTATTGGAGCGTACCAACGTAAAAATTAGCACATCAAACCACAACGAAACATTCTCTGCCAATGGAGAGGTTATAAAATTTGATGGGTTTTTAAAAGTGTATCTTGAGGGAACGGATGAAGAGAATTTAGAACAAGAAGGCATGTTGCCAGCAATGATTCTAAACGAAACATTGGGTAATAATTATATCACGGCTACGGAGCGTTTTTCTAGACCACCTTACAGGTTTACAGAAGCATCTCTAGTAAAAAAATTAGAAGAATTAGGAATAGGAAGACCCTCTACTTATGCGCCTACAATTTCAACAATTCAAAATAGAAAATATGTTGAAAAAGGGTCCGTAGATGGTACGGAACGCAGTTATTCTTTGTGGACGTTATCTGGTGGAGAATTAAAAGGAAAAAAACTAACGGAGAAGTTTGGTTCTGATAAAGGTAAGCTAGTGCCAACAGATATAGGAATGATTGTTACTGATTTTTTAGTGAATCATTTTGAAGCTATTTTAGATTATAACTTTACAGCCAAAGTTGAGGCTGATTTTGATTTAATTGCCAGCGGAAAAGAGGATTGGACAAAAATAATGAAATCGTTTTATAAAGAGTTTCATCCAAAAGTCGAAGACGTCAGTCAAAATGCCGACCGTGAATCGGGGGAACGTATTTTAGGAACAGATCCAAAATCGGGACGTCAATTGAGTGTGCGTTTAGGAAAATTTGGACCCATTGCTCAAATCGGAAAAGCAGATGAAGAAGAAAAACAGGTATTTGCAAGTGTCCCTCCGAATTTTCAATTAGCTGCCATTACATTTGATGAAGCGTTGGAATTATTTAAGCTTCCAAAGGATTTAGGAACCTATAAAGGCGAAGATCTGATTGTGAATAATGGCCGTTTTGGACCCTATGTAAAATATGGTGATAAATTTATCTCCATACCCAAAGGAGCAGATCCAATGCGTATTGAAATGGAAGATGCGATTGAATTAATTAATGAAAAAGAAGCTGCTGATGCACCAATATATGACTACGATGGCTTGCCAGTTCAAAAAGGTAAAGGACGATTTGGACCGTTTATCAAATGGAATAATATGTTTATTAATGTCAATAAAAAATACGATTGGGACAACCTTTCAGATACTGATATTGAAACCTTAATTAAGGATAAAATCCAAAAGGAAATTGATAAACTGATTCATGATTGGGAAGAAGATGGTATTCGTGTTGAAAAAGCGCGATGGGGTCGACACAACATCATTCAGGGAAAAACCAAAATTGAACTTCCAAAATCAGTGGATGCTAGTCAACTTACTTTAGAAGAAGTAAAAGAGATTATTGCTAAAAATGCTCCAAAGATAAAAACACGTGCCAAAAAGAAAAAATAATGGATTATAGTTTTCTATCCCCTGTTCAAGACCGGCTTGTAGATGAATTAGAACTACAGCATAGTCAGACTATAGGAAAAAAACTAAGGGTTCATAGCACAAAAGTTGAGCCAAGCTTAGAAGGTGTGAAAATGGCCATTGTTGGGGTTTTGGAATCTAGAAACTCTATTAATTATATTGGTGAAGAATTCCAATTTACAGAAATCAGAAAAGCATTTTATAAGCTCTTTCCCGGCAACTGGATGCATGAGATTGTAGATATAGGTGATATTCAAAAAGGGGAAACTGTAGAAGACACTTATTACGCATTGATTCAAGTTGTGTCTAGTTTGATCAAAGCGAACATCATCCCAATTATCATTGGTGGAAGTCAAGATTTAACCTATGCCAACTATCGTGCGTATGACAAAATCAGCTCAATGATTAATATCGTTAATGTTGATAAAAGTTTTGATTTAGGAGATTCTAGTAAGCCGATCAATAATAATAGTTATCTCGGAAAAATCATTTTAGAACAGCCCTATAATTTATTTAACTATACGGCATTAGGGTTTCAAACGTATTTTAACTCTCAGGAAGAGATAGATTTGATGGACAAACTTTACTTTGAATCCTATCGATTGGGAGCAATTACTAATAGCATTAGCTTGGTAGAACCTGTACTTAGAGATGCAGATATTGTGACCTTGGATCTCAATTCGGTTAAATCTTCCGAAGTAAGTCTTAAACAAAAATATTCACCAAATGGTTTTAATGGTCGTGAAATTTGTGCCATTTCAAGATATGCGGGGATTAGTAATAAAGTTAGCTCCTTTGGGATTTACGAGTACAATCCCTCACAAGATGATGAAGCAACAGCAATGCTTATTGCTCAGGTTATGTGGTACTTTATAGAAGGTGTGAATTGTAGAATTAAAGACGATGACTTTAGGGAATCTGATAGTTATTTAAAATTTACGGTACTAGTAGAGTCTGAAGAATTGGTCTTTTTTAAGAGTAAAAAAACAGGAAGATGGTGGATTGAAATTCCTTTTTTAGAATATTTAGATACTAAATCGAAACAACATCCGTTATTAGCCTGTACACACGAAGATTATGTGAGTGCTACGAAGGGAATAATTCCTGAACGTTGGTATAAAGCGTACAAAAAAAATTAAATTTTTAGGCATTAAATTGTTTGTATTTTCCGTCATTAGATTCAACTAAAAAAAAGTTGTTTTTTAAGAAATATATGGATAAGTTTACAGCCTGAAGTTTTTAGGAGCTTATTCCTTGAAATTATTTACTTATGAAAAAAATTGTTTTAATAACACTCGTTTTAGCTTTTATGACCAGTTGTGGTTCAAAAGACAAAGGAGAATTGGTTGGTGTAAAAGGGAAAAAATGGCACCCAGAAAAGCCCTATGGAATGAGTTTGATCCCTGGAGGAGCCTTTGTAATGGGTAAATCTGATGACGACATGGTTGGAATTCAAGATGCACCTACCAAAACAGTGTCTGTACGTTCATTTTACATGGACGAAACGGAAATCACAAACAGCGAATACCGACAGTTTGTTTTTTGGGTTCGAGATTCAATTTTAAGACATAATCTTGCTGAAATGGCAGATTTAGAAGGCAAAACTCCAGACGATGAGGGGATAGGCGAATACGCATATTTGTCTTCAGAAGAAGAAGATTTGACTCCCTACGAAAAATATATGATGGATACTTACGGAGATGAACAGCGTAAGATTAACAATGACATAGATCTTATTTTTGAAACTGACGAATATCCAGATGAATTGTATGCAGAAGTTATGGATAATATGTACCTGCCATTAGAAGAATCTTATAATGGTCAGCGAACTTGGGATGTGAGTCAATTTGAATTTGAGTATACTTATATGGACATCCAAAAAGCTGCAAAAGACCGTAGCCTTTCGCGATCTGATGTCATCAGAAAAGAAGCAGTCAAAGTGTATCCAGATACCACTGTTTGGATCCGAGACTTTGAGTATTCGTATAATGAACCAATGCACAATGACTATTTTTGGCACCAAGCTTATGGAGACTACCCTGTTGTTGGTGTGAGCTGGGAACAAGCCAAAGCCTTTTGTCAATGGCGTACTTTAAACAAAAATATCTACAAAAAAGAAAAAGGACAACAATTCGTAAATTCATTTCGTTTACCATCAGAAGCCGAATGGGAATATGCAGCACGTGGTGGACTTGCAGGAGCTACATTTCCGTGGGGAGGCCCTTATGCCAAAAATGACCGTGGTTGTTTTATGGCAAATTTCAAACCTCTAAGAGGAAATTACGCAGCCGATCAAGCATTATACACTGTGGAGGCTGATGCCTACGAGCCTAATGACTATAACTTATACAACATGGCTGGTAATGTCGCCGAATGGACCATGTCATCTTACCACTCCTCCTCTTACGAATTTTCATCTTCTATAAATCCAAATGTTGATAACGAAAGTTACAACCGTAAAGTGGTTCGTGGAGGCTCTTGGAAAGATGTTGCTTACTATTTACAAGTAAGCTCACGCGATTATGAAGTGGATACAATCCAAAGAAGTTATATAGGGTTTAGAACGGTCCAAGATTATATGGGTACGGATGTAACAGTAAATCAAGCAACTAATTAAAAACATCAATAAAAAAATTAACCAAAAAAAAATTTAACATTAAAAATATTAATTATGGCATTTAAAATAAACAAAAAAGTAATGAATATGGCTTATGGCCTTGGAGCAGCAGTAGTAATTATTGGCGCACTAATGAAAATTATTCATAAAGATTTAGGTCCTTTAACTGGAAGTATGTTACTTACTATTGGTCTTGTGACAGAAGCCTTAATCTTTGCACTCTCTGCGTTTGATACTCCCGAAGATGAACTCGATTGGACGATAGCCTACCCAGAATTGGCTGGAGGCAAAGCCAAAACAAAAGCAAAAAAAGAAGAGAATCCAGAGGGGATTCTTACAAAAAAATTAGATAGCTTATTAAAAGAAGCTAAAATTGATGGTGCTTTAGTGACAAGCTTAGGAGACAGCATTAGGAATTTAAACTCAACTGCATCAGAAATGGGCGGATCCCAGGGAGCTTCTCAAAAATACAGTGAAGAAATGGCAAAAGCGGCTGCTCAAATGGAATCTATAAACAGCCTCTACAAAGCACAACTCGAAAGTGCAGGTCGTCAGGCTGAAATAAACCAAGAATCTATTGAGAATGCAACGAAACTCAAAGAACAAATGGAATCTTTAGCATCTAACTTATCTTCATTAAATGGAGTTTATGGTGGAATGTTATCTGCAATGAACAAAAATTAATTAGTTTTTTTTAACTACAAAAATTTATTTATTAATTTAAAAAACTAATTAACAATGGGAGGAGCAAAAGAAAGTCCAAGGCAAAAAATGATTAATTTAATGTACTTAGTATTTATATCAATGCTAGCATTAAATATGTCAAAAGAAGTATTAAGTGCCTTTGGGATGATTTCAGAGCAAATAACAGAAAATAATATTTCTTTACAAGAACGTATCATTACATTCGAAACATCTATCGAAAGTAATTACCAACAAGAAGGAAAGATTTGGAAAGAAAAAAAGATCGCTAAAGATAAGGTACATGAAATTACGACTAATTTCCTAACCTATCTCGATGAACTTCAACAAACCCCACCTCAAAAAAAGGTAAAAGGGTTAAAAGATTCTATTAATGATTATGAGGTTATGGACAAACCAGATTATTTCGATAACAAATTTTTTATTGGAAGCCAAGGCATCTTAAAACCTGAAGGTCAAGAATTTCTAGATCAAATTATAGAATTTAAAACTGAATTTATTGCAGTTGTAGATTCGTTGAATGTTGGAAAAAGTGACGAAAATTACGTCAATATTATCAAAGAAGTAAACGAATTGTTCGATGTAGAATCTGAAGTCACTAATAGATCAGGAGCCAAAACATCATGGATTGAATACAACTATTTTGGATTTCCAGAAGTTGCATCCAACACAAAACTTACAGTTATGAAAGCCAATGTTCTTGGTTTTCAAGCAGAGCTATTATCTGCAATGATTGGTGGTCAGTATAAAATTAATGCAACACTTGCAAATTTTGATGCCTATGTGGTTTCAGATAAAGCTGCTTATTTTCCTGGATCTAAATTCTCTGGTAAAATAGTTTTAGGTAAAAAATCTGAAAACCTCCAACCAAAAGCAATTATAATTAATGATACTGAGATAGACCCAGTAGAATCTTTAAACTCAGAAGGAGCAATTGTACTTGATTTCCCAGTTGGATCTGTTGGAACCAGAGATATTACAGGAACGATTACCTTTGTAGAAGGGGATGATGAACCAATTGAAATTCCTGTGATTTCGAATTACGAAGTGATTTCAAAACCAAATACCGCTTCTGTTCAGGTGATGGGAAGAAATACACTATTCAGAAACTTTGATAACCTTGTGAAGGTATCAGTCCCTGGAGTTGCCGCCAATTTGGTTACAGCGACAGGACCAGGGGTCACTAACCAAGGAGATGGTTTATATATCATTAAACCTCAAATGGGTCAAGAACTCATTTTAAATATCACAGCCGAACTTCCTGATGAGACCACCTTTACAGGGTCTGAAACGTTTCAAATCAGAAGAGCACCAGTACCAAATATTTTATTCAACGGTAAAGAAGGTGGAGCAATGTCAAGAAGCTCTATGGTAAGTGGATCTATGAGTGCCATTTACGACCCAGCTTACGGTTTAGAATCGACCGTTAGAGTTCGATCATTCACTGTTAAAATTGGACCAAAATCCTTTGAATGTACAGGCAATGCTCTCAGTGCGAAAGCAAAAGCATACCTGAAAAAAGCACCAAAAGGATTTGATGTTAGTTTCAAGAAAATTAATTATGCAGGAATTACTGCAGGTCAAAAACAATCCGGCCCCTCAATAACCATAAATTAAATTAAACATGAGAACATCTGTTTTTTTATTAGTATTATTTTTGAATGTATCTTTTGGGTTTTCTCAGGCGAACCTTTTGAATACGAAATCATCTTACGAACTTGAAACGGTTTCTAAGCTTGAAGAAGATATGGAATCTCAGCCTTTGGACTACGGAAAAGTGAGTGATGAGGATATTATATTTTCTTTTACAACATGGGAAGTAATCGACTTAAACGAACGTGTTAACTTTCCATTTCTATATCCAACTGATGAGAGTATAGTAACTGAGGACAGAAAACCCTTAATTCGCTACCTTATTGACGGAATAAAGAATTTTGAATTTCCGTCCTATTTTAATGACACTTTCACGGAAGAAATTTCAGATGAAGAATTTGACAACATTCAAGTTTATAAAGTTTTAAAACCAGGGGTTGATGCCGATGGCATCACTGAAGGTAAAGAACACTTTGATATTGCGGGTTCGTGGCGTGCACATTTAGAATCGCTTGGCTATGAATTTCCTGAAGAAGAATGGGTGACATACGACCCATCCTCTGCGGAATTCTTAGAATTAGAAGACAATACTAAGGTAGATAGTTACCAGAGAAAATGGAATGCTGCTGCGGCTTCTGTCATGCCTGATACCGACTTTAATTCAGCTGAATTTGAGAACGCTGATGTAAGAAAATACATTATCAAAGGTGTTTGGTATTTTGATAGAATTGCAACAGAACTTAAATATAGACCGATTGCTATTGGGCCTGTCGCATTGAGTGCTGAAGATAAATTTGAACAAACCAATAATGATACTGGATCATCAGACGATTCTGGTGATGATGGTGGTTTTGGAGCTTTCTTTGACGACGAACCAGAAGAAGATGCCGTTGCCGAAGAAGAAGTTTTGGAAGATGATTCTGATGCGGATAGTTTTGCAGCAACAGCCAATGAATCAGCGGTAGATTCTGAAAAAGAATATACACCTATGTTTTGGGTTTTTTACCCAGACGTCAGAGAAGTTCTTAGCAAAGCTTATTCCTTTAACCAAAAAAATATGTCAAAACCCTTTTCTTTTGACCGCTTAATTAACTCAAGACGTTTCTCCGGAACAATATTCAAAGAAGCAAATGTTTACCAAGATAGAGATATTAGAGATTACATCAGTAAAAATGCTCTGATGCAACTCTTAGAGTCGGATCGTATAAAAGAAAAAATCAGAAACAGAGAACAAGACATGTGGAGTTATTAATTCACAATCGTAACACCATAACAAAACGCTTATCATTACGATAAGCGTTTTGTATTTTAATACCTTTGTGAAATGAACTATGATTACATTCTTGTAGGGTCGGGTTTGGCAAGTATTATGTTTGCAGAGCAATTAAGGCTTCACAACAAATCATTTATTGTGATTAGCAACCGCTCCCAACAAGCCTCTGTAGTTGCTAGTGGATTGTACAACCCCGTTGTTTTAAAGCGTTTCACAGCGACTTGGAACGCCGCTACTCACTTAGAAACTGCCATTCCGAAATACGCCGAATTAGAACAACTTTTAGGTCTTAAACTCGACTATGTGCTTCCAATTCATCGCGTATTTAATTCGGTTAAAGAACAAAATAATTGGTTTTTAGCTTGTGATAAACCTGCACTGACAAAATTCTTAAATCCAAAATTACTCCCCAATTCAAACCCGTCAATTAAAGCCCCTTTTGGTTTGGGTGAAGTGAATTATACTGGACGCATCGATACCCAAACGCTTATAGAAGCCTATCGCAATTTTCTGGCCCACTCAAATCAATTTTTAGAAGAAACATTTGTATATAAAGATGTAATCGAACATTCAGAGGGTATAGAATACCACACTTTAAAATCTCAGCGTATCGTATTTACGGAAGGCTTTGGGAGTCACAAAAACCCATTTTTTAAAGACTTACCTCTAGAAGGCACCAAAGGAGAACTCCTTACAATTCATGCACCTACTCTCAAATTAGAATCCATTTTAAAATCAAGTATCTTTATTATACCCATGGGCGAGGATCGTTATCTTGTAGGCTCCACTTACGAATGGACTGATAAAACCAATACGCCCACTCCAGAAGCTAAATCCGAACTCTTAGAAAAATTGGAACGTCTCATTTGTTGCGAATTTGAAGTGATTGATCAACGCGCAGGCATCCGTCCAACTGTGGTCGATCGCCGTCCGTTAGTAGGACAGCATCCAAATCATCAGAGCATGTATGTCTTAAATGGTTTGGGAACTCGTGGGGTTTTGGTCGCACCGGCGATGGCCGAAGCCCTTTATAATTCTATTGAAAAAGGCATTTCTCTTCCAAAAGAAATCGATATCAATCGCTTTGAATAGTTATTTTTTCTTTGCCAACTCCGCATCGTAACTCATAAAAAGATTGATCCATATATTTCGGGAAAGTCGCATGATAATAGGCATAAATCCAATAAGCGTACAAACAATGGCTATAAATGAGAAGACTAAAGAACGCTCAAAAACAATAAATGTTAGAATGAAAGCTGCTACCGCAAATCCAATTCCAACTCCGTAACTCACATACATGGAGCCATAAAAAAAGGACGGTTCTATTTTGTATTTAGTTTGACAGTGTGCACAACGTTCGTGCATCTCTAAGGTTTGTGAAAGCTTATAGGCATTGCGGTTTTTGTACATTAATTCGTGATGACATTTCGGACATTTCCCTGTTAAAATACTATACAGTTTATTTCCTTTTTTTAATATCATAATTTCCTATTTTTGCAGCTTGTTACTATTGAGCTAAATTATCTATAATTATTTCTTTTTACAATTTTTAAATGTTAAACATCCATAAGTTATCCATATCCTTTCAAGGCGATTATTTGTTTGAAAATATTTCCTTTCGTTTGCGTGGTGGCGACCGTGTGGGCTTGATTGGAAAAAATGGTGCTGGAAAATCAACACTTCTAAAACTACTTTCTGGAGAATTAGAATATACGGAAGGTCAAGTGGCTCAAGAAAAAAAAGACCTTAAAATTGGATTTTTAAAACAAGACATCGATTTTGTTTTAGGGCGTACCATCCTAGAAGAAGCCTACCAAGCCTTTGTTGAAATTAAAGCCTTAGAGCTTCAGCTTGAAGAGATCAACACACAACTTGCGGAGCGTACGGATTATGAAAGCCAAGGCTACCACGATTTGATGGTTGGACTGAACGAAGTTCAAGAACAATATGAAATTTTAGGGGGATATAATTATCAAGGTGAAACCGAGAAAATATTAACAGGGTTAGGATTTAAACGCGAGGATTTTAATAAGCTAACAGATACGTTTTCGGGGGGATGGCGTATGCGAATAGAGTTAGCAAAACTCTTGCTTCAAACCAACGATATTCTGTTATTGGATGAGCCAACAAACCACCTAGATATTGAATCGATAATCTGGTTAGAACAGTTTTTAAATAATTATTCCGGAGCCGTTGTGATTGTGTCTCACGATAAAATGTTTTTGGATAATGTAACCAATCGAACCATTGAAATTGTATTGGGTAAAATATATGATTATCCAAAAGCCTATACGAAATATCTTGTCCTTAGGGAAGAACAAAAATCACTGCAGTTAGCCTCTCAAAAAAATCAACAAAAACAAATTGAACAAACTGAGAAACTCATCGAGAAATTTAGAGCCAAAGCTTCCAAAGCTACCATGGCGCAATCGTTGATTAAAAAGCTTGATAAGATTGAACGTATTGAAGTGGATGAAGATGATAATAGTGTAATGACACTCAAATTTCCTATGTCAATAATACCAGGGAAAGTTGTGGTAGAAGCCACTCAGATTTCTAAAGCCTATGGCGATTTGAAAGTCCTTCAGGATATTGATCTAATGGTCGATCGTGGGAGTAAAATTGCTTTTGTAGGTCAAAATGGACAAGGAAAATCAACGCTTGCCAAAATTATAGTAGGCGATTTAGAAGCAAAAGGCGAGGTGAAGTTAGGGCACAATGTTCAGATCGGGTATTTTGCTCAAAATCAAGCGGAATATTTAGATGGAAACAAAACCGTTTTAGATACCATGATCGATGCGGCGAATGAAACCAACCGTTCCAAAGTTCGTGATATTTTAGGGTCCTTTTTGTTTAGAGGCGATGCGGCCGAGAAATATGTCAGAGTTCTTTCTGGAGGCGAACGGAACCGTTTGGCACTGGCAAAATTATTACTTCAACCGTTGAATGTGCTCGTTATGGATGAGCCTACCAATCACTTGGATATTAAATCTAAAAACGTCCTAAAAACCGCACTTCAGCAATTTGAAGGCACTCTAGTTTTAGTGTCTCACGACAGAGATTTTTTACAAGGATTGACCTCGACTGTCTATGAATTTAAAGACCATAAACTCAAACAATACTTGGGAGATATTGATTTTTATTTAGAACAGCGGCAGGTGGAGAATCTTCGAGAAATCGAAAAACGAACTCAAATTAAAACCCCACAAAAAGCGACCAACTCAAAGCAGTCATATGAGGAGCAAAAGCAACTCAAATCGCTTCATAACCGACTGAGCAAGGCAGAAGCTTCTATTGCCACTTTAGAGAAGGACATCAAAGCCATTGATTTAGAAATGGAACTTAATTACGATCAAACGGTGGCGAAACCTGGTTTTTTTGAGAGCTATCAAGCCAAAAAAGATCAGCTCGATCAACTTATGTCCGATTGGGAGGAAATCACAGAATCTATTGAAACGCTAATGTAATGGAAGAGCACTTCTATCAATGCCCACATTGTTGGGAAGAAGTATCAATTTTGATTGATTTTTCTCAGGCGTTTCAAAACTATATTGAAGATTGTGAAGTGTGTTGTAATCCTATACAGTTCAACATTAGTATTTTAGAGCACTCCTTATCTTCTTTCGAAGCAAATAGCATTGAACAGTAAGATATATTTCCAATTTTTCTTTTAAAATTACAAAAAGGTTGTATATTTGTCGTCCTATATCGCGGGATAGAGCAGTAGGTAGCTCGTCGGGCTCATAACCCGAAGGTCACTGGTTCGAGTCCAGTTCCCGCTACTACCAACCCTTTCAGAAATGAGAGGGTTTTTTATGGTTAAAACTCTCCCTTTAGAGACTTACTTTAGCCCCTCAACTACCATAGTTAATAATAACTCAAAAGTAACAATTTTGGCAGAATAAGCCCATTTACTGGCAGTAAAACTGGCAGTAATTATAGTCTGCCAGTAGAAAAACGCCAAAAAATCACCCCAAAACTATTATAGACCTCAACCCCCTTGTCTAAATAATATCACTTTTCTTTTGGGGCATGTCTTCGTGAGATGATGTATAGCCTACACCCTCAACATATCTAACTACCCCAAATATGCTTTTATTGACTCGTTGTGCTTCAGATGACAGTTAAACGCTTGTTAACCAAGTATTTAACACACTCACCAACCCCCTGTTTTGTTTAGGCTTATAAAACTACGTGCAGGGGCTATCCTTTGTCTCTTCGCATAAGCTATTTTTCACTCTCATAGTTAAGTACATCTACTAAATCCCAGCCATCGTCATACTCCTTATTTTCAAGTAATTTAGATACTTCTATCTCAAAGCCTTTATCGTTTAATATGTCAGCTGTCTTCTGCCATTGAACATACCCTTCTTTATCAGGGAAAGCTATTATAGCAGTTCCTTTCAAAGGAGCTAAATATTCGTGTTTAAAACCTTGAAGTGAGCCTGTGGACATCCAAGTATAATTTGGGAATTCTATACTCATTATAAGCGCTGTCTTCTCACTTTCAACAATTGCTACCTGTTTTACATTGTCATTTAATAAATGAAGACCAAATAAACATTGTTTCAAATTGTATTTAGGTATTTTTAATGCCGAATGCACCCAATTTATAAGAGGTTTTCCATCTTTATTTTTTCGTCTTTTCCCTGTTGAGGTATCATAAGCCATTATCTTACCTGAGCGAATATTTCCTGTATTATCCATTTGCCAAAACACAGTAGAATTATTAAACTGATTTGATGTTCCTACTTGATACTTGTCAATTGTGACATTAACCTCATCCTCATTATAATGATTATAGAGATAGGTTGTGAGAGGATTTATTTCATATTTTGTTAAGGTTTTCTGTAGGATTTCCTTTTCTATATACGATGGTATTACAGGCTCAGGAGCTATATATTCATAGTTCAGTATTGAGTTGTTATTAGGGTACATACTGTATCCACAACTTATTTCTCTATCACATCGTCCATATTGACTCTCAGTGTAGTGACCTGTTTCTGTTTCAATGTATTTAACAAAGCGCTTTTTACTACACTGAGGACAGTTGAATTTCTTACTTGATTTATCTAAATGATATTTATATTGTGTCATAAGTTTAAGTGTTCATCGGTTTATCGGTTTAAGTGCCTATGTATAGGCACTAAACCTATGAATAACTAAACGGATAGTTTTCCTAATTTATAGGGTTGTCTATTCCCATCTTGGATTAACCATCCATCATTCTTTGAGGTTGTTATTAACTCCTTTATTTTAGTTATACCCTTTCCTTTCGAGCCTTGGTACTTGTTGTCAAGAACTACTTTAATTTGATTTACTAACTCGCTGTGTTGAAATCCTTCCCCATTTTCAAACACCTTTTCTAATACTTGAAATTTATCTATTGGATTAAGCATTAATACATCAAAGGCTTTTTTTGAGTTCGACGGAATCACATAGTCTTCAATTATCTTTGGAAGACCCTCATCTGTAATTGTAAAAGCAAATGGCTTAAATGCTTTGTTCCTACAGAAGCCAGCACTTACACTAGAGACACTCTCATCATATTTATCAACTTGAAGTGCAATAACTGTTTCAGCTTTGTTCATCAGCTCTGTCCCTATATGACCTCTTGCCTTATCGCTACCTGGGTTTTCGTGAAGAACAACCACAATGTGTATGTTGTACTCCTCCGTCCATTTAAGGAGTTTTGAAGCTATATTTGAAGCTTCCGCTTCATCATTTATTGATGTGATTAAATCTCGTATACCATCAATTACCACAAAGCCTAAGCTGGGAGTATTTTCAATAGCATACTCTATCAACTTTAGTCTCTCTGAAGGGCTTGACTTTCTTAATCCGTATGTGTTAAGGTTTGATGGAATACCAACACCTATCTGAGTGCATATACGCTTTACAGCCTTCTGAACGTGGTATTTCGACTGTTCAGTATCAAAGTATAGAACTTTATTAAAGTTGTCTTTAAGAAGGCTTCTGAGTTTGTTTTGAAGTAGTCCTTTACCGACTGCTGCAGCAATAGCCATATTGATAAAGAATGACTTTTTACTCTTGGCTTTCCCTTTTACTAAACTAAAGTTTCCGTGTGTACCAAGAATATTAAACTCCCCAGAGTCATCGTCCTTAATTTCCCACGCAATTTCTGGAGGTGGAATAATTTCTAAGATGTCTATCCTGCAAGACTCTAACTTTTTAGATAATTCGTTTGTTGATTTGTTTAATTCTAACTCAATTAGATTTTTAAAACTTTCCTTACTCATATTTTATTGCTCTTAATTAAATTCTAAGCAACAAAGATTTTAAAAATTATGAGTGATAACTGGCTATGGAAGTATATCTATAAGGATATGATATCATATCTTTTTTTGATTTCTTTGTATAGTTTGAGATGATTTTTGGTGCTGTAGTCAGATTTAAATTTAGTAGCTGTTCCAAAATTTGTATCAAACTCTTCAGTCATAAAGTTGAAAATATTAATTAGGCTTTTGTCGTTATTCATTAGACCATCTTTTCTGAGTCGGTCCACTAAAAAACTCATTTCAGCTAAAACTATACTTTCTTGTTTATAATGTGAGGTGAAAACTTTATAAATCTCATAGCCGAATGAATTGAAGTATTCAGGGTAAGGATTATTATATTTAACTTCTTTGGTATTTTCTTTTTCTATAGATAAACTATTTAAAAACTCTATTTTCTTTTTAGAAATTCGAATAAACTCTTCAAAAAAATCATGATGAACAAATTGTATTAACTCCAATGACTCATAACCATCTAATTTAATAGTGTATGTAAATGATTCATTTATTATTTCTTTTTGTGAGTTAATGTATTTCTCTACGAAATCATTCTCATCTGCATCAATATTATCTTCAGTAAATTCTTTAACAAGTGCTTCGTAAATATCTTTAAATCTATCTAAATCATAAAACTCTTCTTTTGACTTAAGATGAAAATATAGTTGGTTGTTAATGATAGTCTTGAATTGGTCAAATAAAACTCCATCTTTTTTAATCTCTTTAATCTCTCTAAACAATAAACTTACACGCAATAGCTCTTCGTATGGCTCTGTTTTTATAAGATTTGGTAAAAGTTTATTTAAGGTTCTTTTTTGTAGGTAGGTTAAATTCTTCATTTTAATTTTACTTTTTTAGATTTCATAAAACTAATGATAATAAAATACTGTCACAATTGTCATGTAAATATTTGATGTAGAATGAATATAGTTGAGTTGTAGTTGATTTTAAATAAAAAATATAAGTACTATATTTGACGATAAAAAATTAGTTTTATGGACAAGAAAATATTAAGTCAAGTAGTTAGAGAAATTAAAAGGTCACTTGATAATTGGGACATAAAAAGAGCTATTTCTAATACTAAGGATGAGACTCAAACAAGAATCAATTTGATAAACCCATTATTTGATATTCTTGGTTATGATGGTTATGATATTGTTCACGAATATTTAGCAGACATTGAGGGTAGTAGAGGGCGTAAGGTCGATATGGCTGTGACATTAGGCAAGAAAAGTCCAATTATATTAATAGAGTGTAAAAGCGCTACAAATGCCTTAACGCTTCATAATTTAAGACAGTTAAATGATTACTGTACATATACCCAATCTGTCAAAATTGGAATATTAACTAATGGTCTTGTTTTTGATTTCTATACAAAAGACAGTTCAAAAAGTGTTGGCTTACAAGTTAAACCGTTCTTTTCTTTTAATTTAGAGGACTATACTGGAACAGACCTTGAAATGTTAGCTTTATTTCATAGAAGATTAATAGACACTAAAATCATAGAAGAAAAGGCTAATGAAATTTATTTCCTTGATAATTTTGATGATGCATTATATACAACATTAAAAATGCCAAAAGCTGGAGCAAAACCTTCTGAGGGTAATAAAAAGTTAATTGAAATTATTTATCGAAATATGGGTGGTAAGAGATTTACTGATAATGTTTTAAATGATTTGCTTCCTCTGGTAAATTCAATTTCTTTAAGAGGTGTGTTAGATAGAATTATTAGAGAAGAAAATGTTAATTCTAATTCTGGGATAATAACAACTACTGATGAAATAAAAGCTTACGACATCATAAAGACTATACTAAGTTTAAATAGAAATGTTAAGATAGATTTAGATAGAATTACTTACAGAGATTACAAAGATTCATTTAAAATATTAATTGATGATAATCAAAGAAAAAGTATTTGTTCTATATAAATTACCAAAACAAAAAAATTCTTAAGTGTAGGAAATAATCGACACGAATTAATTTCAGTAAGCGTTGGAGAGTTAACTAAGCACAAGAAAGAAATCGTTGAAGCTGCATTAAAGGCAGAATAATCTTGTAATTTAGATGATAAAAAAACTCCCAGTATTCTTTGATAAGTTTATATATCTATTAATAATATTTAACCTTATCTCAATGGTTGTAGAGTCTGAGCCAGACCTATCAATAGAAGTCAAAAATTACCTTTCAAATTTTGAGATATTTTCCATTGCAATTTTTAGTATTGAATATATCATTAGAAGTTTAGTAGCCATTAAGACTAAGAAGAGTTATAATTTTTCATTTTTTGGAATCATTGACATTATATCGATACTGCCATTTTTCTTTGGTAAAATTATTGGTTTTGATGGAAGATTTGTTAGAGTGTTCAGACTATTTAGAATATCCAGAATATTAAAACTAGGGAAATTTAGTAAATCTTTTGAATTATTAGGTCAAGGAGTTTCTAACGTAAAAAAAGAGTTATATATAACTTTTTTCATAGCCTTTATTATGCTCTTTTTCTCAGCTTCTGGAATATATTATTTAGAAAACCCTGAACAGCCTCAAGCTTTTTCAAGTATTACAGAATCTTTTTGGTGGGCAGTTTCATCTTTAACTGGAGTTGGCTTTGAAGAAATATTCCCCAAAACCTTTGTAGGTAAACTGTTTGGGACATTTATTTCTTTAATTGGAATAGGTGTCGTAGCTGTTCCTACTGGGATAGTAAGTGCTTCGTTTGTTGAGATATTGGAAGAAGAAAAAAATAAAAAAGCAAACATCAAAATATAGGCGTATTTCCTCTTTTACATCTAATAACAAAGGTTGTTCTATTAATTCTTGATTATCATATACTTATATTTCTTATCTTTGAATTATAAAACCAATTTAACAATGCGTTACTTCATATTAGCTTTTTTACTGTTAGGGTTTTCATCCTATTCTCAGCCAACGATTTCCAAACAAGTCATAGGTCCTGGTGGGGCAACTTTTGAAAATGGGAATAACAAACTCAGCTATACCGCTGGTGAAGTTGTGGTCGGCGCCATGACCGATGAGGACGGGAGCGTACAGCTCGGAAATGGCTATTACCCCTCTTTAGATTTATCGACTTTAAGTTCAGAAACTCCTGAATTGAAATTACAAGTCAAGGTTTATCCAAACCCTGTAACAGAAGCCATATACATCACCCACCCAACCGAACAATTCTTTGAAGTAAGGATTACAGACATCAGCGGAAAACAAATCCTACAAACCCAACATCAAAAACAGCAGCCCTTGAGTGTTCAAACACTAACCACAGGCACTTACTTAATAACAGTTACCACAAAAGATTCCAAACAAACCAATACGTATAAAATCATTAAGAAATGAAAAAGTTTTACGCCATACTATGTTTAGCCATAGCATCACTCACACAGCTTCAAGCTCAAGCGCCACAGGGGTTTAATTATCAAGCGACTGTAAGAAACAGCTCAGGAGATTTAATTATAAATACCAATGTGTATTTTAAGTTTAATGTGATCCAGGGGTCTCAAACCGCAGTGCCTATTTTCACTGAAACACACTATGTCCCCACAGATGATTTAGGACAGGTCAATCTTGTAATTGGACAAGGTACAGCTAATACAGGTGTCTTTTCAGAACTCGATTGGTCTTTAGGGAGCTATTACCTAGGTATAGAGTTAAGCATAAACGGAGCAAATAACTATGTGGCTATGGGCACCACACAACTGCTCAGTGTACCCTATGCACTATACGCAGAAAATACGGGCAACTCCACACCAACAACTCCAAATTTAGAAGCAGTACTCGCTGAAAACAACTCAGCCAACAATCAGCAAATAAAAGATCTCTTAGATCCAACAGAGGCACAAGATGCAGCTACAAAGGCTTATATAGATGCTCTTATAACAAGCCTCCAAAGCCAGATAGATGCTCTGCAGCCAACCTCAGTTACAGACATTGACGGCAACACATACGATTATCTCACCTATGGAGACCAAGTATGGACCGTGGAGAATGCCGAGATGGTGACGTATAGAGACGGCACGCCGATTCCAGAGGTTACAGACGCCATAGAATGGGAAGCCCTCACCACAGGTGCTTGGAGCTATTATAACAACGACCCCACAAAGCCAAGACTTTATAACTGGTATGCTGTAATGGGTATTCACGACACAGACCCCAACACCCCAAATAAAGAATTTGCACCAGAAGGTTGGCACGTTCCAAGTGATGCTGAGTGGACAACATTAGAAGATTACCTCATAGCTAATGGCTATAATTATGATGATACCACTACAGAAAACAAAATAGCTAAAGCGATGGCATCCACCACAGGATGGAACAGTTCAACAGAATTAGGAGCAATAGGCAACGACCAAAGCCTAAACAACAGCAGCGGCTTTAACGCCTTCTCAGAGGGTTTCCGTGACATCAATGGTTCGTTCAGCGTTGAGGGTTCCAGTGCAATCTTTTCGAGTTCCACTCAGAGTGAGATCGATACAGGTTTCGCCTTTGACCGTTACCTGACCAGCAATACCATTTTCCCTTTCAGGGGCGTCAACTTCAAGCAAAGCGGCTTTTCAGTGCGTTTTGTTAGGGATTAAAAATCTTTAAGGGGCTGCTAAAAGCAGCCCTGTCTTTAAAACCATAGGCATATCTTCTTCTTTCAATTCAGCTATTTCTAAACCTCGTAAATAGGTTAGACTCACATTAATAGACGAATGCCCCATAGCTTTCTGTAGCTTGGTTATAGAGCCTGTACGCTTAAAGATTTCTATAGCTCCAGAGTGTCTAAATGAGTAAAGTGTTTGACCTTGTTCAACAAGGGTAGATTGTCTCTTAAAACGGCTCCAGAGGGTCTTAAAATAGTCTTGGTTTAATGGTTGTTGTCTTCCAGAAAAGATATTATGATGAGGTTCTCCTTTTACAAGAATATCTCTAACATAAGTTGGAACTGGAACAATTCTATTCCTTCCTGATTTATTTCTGTTTCCTGATAAATGAATGTATTTAAGGTCATCAGAAAAGTCACCCCAAGTAAGTCCTCTAATCTCACGATGAGGTCTTAAAAGACATCCATAGGTCATTAGACAGCATAAGTATAACTGTTTGTTGTATACTTTAATAGCTTCAAGTATTTCATTGATATTATCAAAGGGTTTGTGAAGTGTTGAGGTTGGTTTCTTTAGTTTTACAATTTGAACTAAATGAGGCTTAAATTCACTTAATAATGGACTCAATGTAGATTTTACAGTGCGTTGTGTCTTTGCACTCCAATTAGGTCTTACAAGGAAGTTTTTAATGTGTAAAGGTTGTAATTTATCAAGTGTAAGGTTCTTTAATTGTTGATCACTCTCATAACGCTTCCATAAGGTCACAATTCGTTTAGCATCCTTTATAAAGCGTTCAGAACAGCCTTGGGCTATCTTTGTTTCAACCCCTTGTTTAAGTGCTTTAATAACTGTGATAGGAACTTCTTTAACTTCCTTTTTCTTTGGTTGAGGTCTCCAACCTTCTCTTAACTTTAATTCAAATGCAGCTTTGAGTAGTGTGGGGTTATCGTTTGATTTTAGGTTTATCCCAATAGCGGTGCCATTCCAGTAGCGGTGCCGCTTTCCTTTTAAATAGATTACAATTATAGGGTTAGACTTAGAGGTTCGTGTTTCAATAAAATAGTCACTCATACTGGCAGTGTTTACTGGCAGAAGTTAAGAGCTGTTAGTTAAGTCTCTGTTTTAGAGGATAGAGCAGTAGGTAGCTCGTCGGGCTCATAACCCGAAGGTCACAGGTTCGAGTCCTGTTCCCGCTACTAAGCGAGACTCAAGTACTTTTTGTATTTGAGTCTCTTTTGTTTTAGGGCTATAAACATCTTTAAATGATTTAGTTAAGTCGAAAATCACATTCATTTTACTGGTTCGACATTCTTTGTTTTTTAGTGAAAACATAAAACCCTCGGGAAACACTATGTTTTGAAATACTCGTTTATCATTGTAGTTTAAAGATTCGTAGAATTTACCGGGGTTTTCAGCGATTTTTAAAAATTGTTTCAAGAATTTTTCATGGTTCGACTTTTTTGAGGGCAAGTTTAGAAGTTGTTTCGATTTCTCATCAATTTGCGTTTTTAATTTTGGGGCATGCTTATCAAAAATCTCTTGTGATATTTTACCAATAGCAAAACGATATTCCATGTCATCGTAGTATACGGCTTATGAAGGCGGTCACCGAGTTTTAGTCGAGGTTTTTATTGATGCTATTAAAAATGTGTCAGGTGTTTTAAATTAAAGCATATAGTAGCTTTATTAAAATAATAGCAGTGTTTGAGTGTTATTTATGACAGACACATTATATCTCATTGCGTTTGCTTTTTTTAGGAGGGATACATAATCAAAGTCCTCATTCATATTTACAATAAATAAGCGCTCTAGCTTCCCTTTTGTTAGCTTTGGCACATCACTAGCTTTTAATTCACCAAACTCCATTAAATAGGTCTTATTTTCATTACTAGCCTCTAGTGTGTACAAAAGATTGGAGGGACAAATCTTGCTTTTTAGATTTGTCCCTTTTTTTATTTTCCAGAGCTGTTTTTTCAAATATTGCGTAAAGCTAAAAAAGGGAGCAACAACAGAAATACATTTTTTTTATTTCGTTTAATTTATTTATATTTGTTTAAATTTAATCTAAAAAATCATGAATAAAATTTTATTACTAGCATTTCTTTTGTTGTTTTCTACTCCATCATTTGCACATTTTCCGGTTACAAAAAAAACCACAACTGAAAATGTATCAACTGTAGAAACATCATCTATAACTCCAGTGAGTCCATTGGCTTCTGGAGGTAAATCTCAAGTTGCGGCACTATTACTTTGTCTTTTCCTTGGAGGTCTTGGAATCCACAGATTTTATCTTGGAAATACTTGGCAGGGTATTGTTCAATTATTGACTTTTGGAGTCTTTGGAATTTGGACACTCATCGATTTTATTATGCTTTGCACAGGTGATCTAGGACCAGGATGGTAAATCACATAAAATTCTTTAAGCCAGAACTTCTATTATATAGTTTTCTGGCTTTTTTTTGTTCCAATAATTTAAGCGCACAAAGCTACTCTGGCGCCCTCATCATTCAAGACTCCTTGAGTTTTCCGTATTATCTCAAATTGGATCAAAACAATGTTTCTGGTTATTCAGTTTCTGATATGCAGGGCGATACAGAGACATTTAGTTTGATTGACATAAATCAATCTGTTGAAGAAAAGCGATTCGAAATCGAAGAAAGTCAAGTGGTGTACACAAGATTAAATACCACTTCATACGATGGTTTTTGCAAAATTATTTTCAAAACAAAGCTGAATTCTAAATCAATTGATGAAGAATTTGAAGCCATGATGTCCAACCAAACCCCGTGTGGAAATGGGATTGTCAAATTGGAAAGCACCAAAAGTTTAACGGCTAAATTGAATAAAATCAAATCAAAAATTGAGAACAACAAAGCGTTAAAAACACTAACTAGCGAGCGTGACAGAGAAACGTCCATAAAAAAAATCGAACAACTGCTTCAGCTTTCGGTTTTTGATTATTCAACACAAATCCGTATAAATCCTCAAGATTTCTTTGATTTTTTATTTTTTAAAAACAGTACCAAGATCACTTTGGTGTTTGACAATGTCATTTCAGAAAATTTTATTCAAGTAAAAAATTTAAATATCAACCAAATCAATAACACCATTGAACTTATTAAAACATCAGATACTACCCGGGCAACACTAACTTTTACTAATAAAGATACTTTAGCTGGTAACAGCTTTGTTGTTAAAATCAACGACGGTCTTAGTTTACGATTTTTATTCCCTGACAATTTTGAGAACGCAACGTTTGTTTTCTGAGAAGCTTCTTTTAAATTGAATTTGGGTTTTTGCTGGTGTGCTAAAAGATCTTTCATAGCCATTTTGGATAAATGCATAACATAGGGGAGTCCAGTTAGCTTTTTTTTGTTACACATGTTTAAAGCAGTAAAAGCCATATTTTTTGGTAGACTGTATACAAGTCCAGTTGCTCCATAACACTAAGACTTAAATGTAATTTTAGATAATAAAGCTAAATTTTTTTCTCGAAAAGAGTTTAAATCTAAAAGTCTTGTAGGAAGTTGTTCGTAAAGAAAAAATAATTGGTATTTTCAATTAAATTATTTAAAAAATTCATAAGGATAGTTTATTAACTCAATTTTAATTTTTGAAAGTTTTGTTCTTGTTTCTATTATAATTGGTATGTTATATTTATCATCAGAAACCCAAAAATAAACTTCATTTTTATTTTGAAATAATTTGTTCTTTGAATCAAAAATGCATAAAAATTTTTTTGTTTTAATAAGAGTTTTAGAGATTTTGATCGTATCAATTCCTACATAATCAAATCTTAATTTTTTTATGCCATTCCCATTATGTAGATAGGGGATTTGAAGTTTTGAAGTGTACTTGTTAATATTATAGGTTTTTGATCTAAATAAATATATTGCAGAAACAAGATCAAATAGCTTATTTTTATAGAAGAAAACCTTCCCTTGTGTGTCCTTTGTGTTATGGTAATATGCTTTATTTAATTTATTGTTAAAGTATATTTCTTCTTGCTTTTTGTTTCCATTTTCGTAAATGGATTTAATAAATTTAATAGGATTGTATTCTTGATCCATAAAATAACTTTCATAATTAACATTTAAATCAAAAAAAAATTTTCCAAGTCCTTTGGTGTATCCTACAATCTCAGCATTGATCAAATTTGAATCTTCACAAAAGGATTTCCTAAAATTTACTTTTCCTACTGTAACTAAACCTACTTTTATATTATATTCTAAAAACTCTTGTTTTTTTAAAAATTCACAATTTATTATTGTGTCATTTTTAAGGAATTTATTGCTCTGATGAATTTGAAATCCATAAGCATTAAAAAACATAAAAAATAATAATCCTAAAAAAATAAATCTATACAAATTATCTAAAAATTTAAAAATATACAAAAGGGGGATGTCAATCCCCCTTTAAACCCAGTAAGATTAGTGTAGTTTTTATACCTGAATATTGATTGTACTTGCAACGTTGGAATCAAAAGAAAATCCAGGTGGTATTTCGGCATTTTTTCCTTTCATAAAGAGAAACAAAATACAAACAAATAATCCCAAAACAATTGCTAATGTAGCTTTGTCATCACCTTCCTCACTTACGTTTCCGCCTGCTAAATAAACTTCTTGTCCATCTACAGCAGTGACTGATTTAATCTGTATTTCCAAAAAGCCAGCTTTCCCCAAACCTTTGGCCTTTTGTGATCTTGTAACTTGCCCCTTGGCAATCGATCCGGCAGGAATTACAGTTTGTCCATCTACTTCAACATCTCTAGTTACTCTTAAATCTATAGTTCGTCCAACTGTTGCGTTGTCCGACTTTATAACATTCATAGTTTCTAAAGGAATTACTGTGCCTGCTTTTAATACTACCACTTGTTCAACTGGCGCAGATGCAAATGACAAGTTTAACACAGCTAGTGATAGTATTACAGCTAGCGATTTAAAAATAGGTTTTTTTTTGAAAATTCTCATAATTTTTGTTTTAGTTATTAATAAAATCTATACTGTGGTTTAATTTTTGTTTAAGTAGGTTTTCTTGATTTGAATTGTATTTTTTGGCACTTTTAAATGCTCCTTGTATGTTCGATATGTAGAACGACAAACTAAAAACTCCAGTCAAAATTGCCATTCCAGTATTATCTTTTTTAATATTTGATATAGTTGCATATGCTAACAAACCATTTAACAAAAAAGAACTCAGTGCAGTTTGTTTGTATCCAGTGTAATAGTATCCAGCACCAGGGACTACTGATAAAAAAAGTGCAGTCTTTGGATTTTTAAACTGAATAAGATCTTTTGATTCTATGATTTTTAAAAATTTTTGTGATTGATTTATGTCGTTAATTTTAAGAAATGATGATTTTGCCAAAACCCAGTCATTTTCCATTGCGTGTAATACCCCTTGAAATTTTAAAAATTTATCATTTATTTCATAAGAGTTTTCGGTAAGGTTTAAACCTTTTTTCACGTAACTCAAAGCGGTATTAAAGTTTTCCAATTTATTGTAGGATAGAGCTATTTGTAGTAAAATTTCGGGATCTTCAAGAAAGTTTAAATTATTAGATTTTTCTAATTCAAAAATTGCTTTTTCATAATCACCAAGGGCATTAAGAACTAAAATTTTATTTATAAACAATTCTTTTGAAAGCTCACCCTCTAAAACCTCAACCCTATTAATCTCTAGAATAGCTTCTCTTTTATAACCCTCGTTTATTAATTTTTTTATAAATTTTAAATTAGTGTTGTCTCTAAAATTATCTCCATAGGCAAAGATATTTCCTTCTCTTTTGTACACTAAATCAGAAAATATGTATTTAGTAGAATTTTCAGGAATATCTAGAATTTTAATTCCATCGTTGGAAAGTGTAAACGAATAATTTTCATAATCATGTCCACATCTGACAAGCCTATCAGATGTGGATAGAAAAGCATAATAAAAATTATTATTTCTAAATGATTCTGCTCCATATCTCGAACAACTTGGATACATTGGACAGCTTTGACCACGAATGCCACTGATGTATTTTTGGTAAAATCCAATGTAATCATCAGAAGCTTTTATTAGTTTTTTATTAGAAAAAGATTGATTATTTTGAGAGTATAAAAAATTAAAGGCAAAACCAATTAATAGGCATAAACAATAATGTGAAATATTTGGTAATTTATTTAACATTTTATAAAAATAAATATTTTTTTAATAAAGACCTAAAATTTAGTTTATAAATATAGATTATGCTTCGGAAATAAGTCAATTGGAACTACAATCGAACCTTCAACCCTTTTTGAGTTGGAGGTTTTTATTTTCAGCATTGTGCTATTAATTTTTCAAAAAACTTGATACTTTTTTTCGAAAACAAGTCAATAGAGGCTACTACAAGAGTCATCAGAAATGGCGACTCTTTTTTTGCTCTAAACTCAAGTATACCAGGTGTTTAAGCGTGTATTAGTTGAGTGTAATTTAGTTGATATTTCTAACTTTTTATTTAAAAACTAACAAGGTTAAAAACCAAATATACACAAAACTGACAGTAAAAACAGCAGAAACTGACAGTAAAATTGACAGTAAAACGCCAAAAATTCTAGCCTAATCATACAAAACCAGACCCCCACTATTACTTTTAAAGTCGGTTTCTTTTTTGAGGTTTGGTTGTGGAAAGGATATATAGCCCAGTAAATAAACACAAATATTTTATTATATTTGAAAAAAATAAAAAACATGAAAAAAATTATATCAATTATAATTGTGGTTCTATTTGTTTCCTGTAGTGGAGACTCAACAAGTGAAAATCAATTTGAACCAAAAGTTACTTCGTTTAATTTTGAAGAACGCTTGCCAGAAAATATGCAGACCGATGCAACAATTGTTTATTCTCAAGTAATGAGTATGCAAGCTCAAATGAATGCTGTGGGGGTGTTTATGACAAACTCTGAATGGATGAATAATAGTTCAGGATACCAATCTAGAACAACAGACGACTGGTCTTATGAAGATTACAATGTTGAGTATAGTTACGATTTAGTTGGAAACCAATACCAGTTCTTGTACACGGTTACTTACCAAGGAGAGGTTTACTATACTATTGAGGGTTGGCAAATGAGTGATGGCTCTGCTGGCTATTGGGCTTCGTCAATCGATTTTGAAGCAT
>Ga0209138_1000257_pt1 | contig 54875 bp, 45 predicted proteins | sample SaaInl3SG_22_DNA_FD_184645 | JGI IMG/M metagenome (GOLD analysis project Ga0209138, IMG submission 184645) | Marine microbial communities from expanding oxygen minimum zones in the Saanich Inlet - ESP_153SG_22_DNA (SPAdes) (version 2) | ecosystem: Environmental > Aquatic > Marine > Intertidal...
AAGCACAAGATCAAATCTTCACGCAACTACTACCGCAGCGTACGTTCAGCGTTGGGTTTAGTTATAAGATCAAGTAGTATTCTTCTGATATAGGATTTATGATATAGGACTTAAGACGTATGATTTAGGATGTATGACTTAGGATTTATGACTTAAGTTGTACGACTTAGGACTTAGGAGGAGGGCTGCCGCAAGGGGGTCCTTTTTTTACGGCGACTGCAGATCTTCTATCTTGAGAGGGAACTCTTTTTGTATGTGTCTTTTTCGTTTTAAATCGTATGAGTCCCTCAGCTCATTGTAAGGTTTGTCGTAATATTTCCTGCTCATTTCGTCTCGGAGTGAATAGATATAACTTCTTATGGCTGAATGTGCTGCTAAGTATGTTTCCAAAGTAACGTCAGAATCGTATGTGAGTTCCAGATGATAATCTGGATTTTTCTTTAAGCTCTTCACTAAAACTTGGTTGAGGTCAAGCATACTAATTGCAGAGTCGTTTATACTAACTTTTCCGTCCGAGGCTAGATGTATGTCATTTTGATTGGAGTAGCATTCGGCACAAGGTTGGTATCGCGTTGGTGGAGGGGTATAAAATGCAACTGAATCAATGAAATCTATTGTGTCCGATGGTTTGAGGGATTGCATTATTCCACGGTTGGTAATAGGAAGATGTTTGTTGTGAAAAGGGATATCCTCTAGGCGGGTGGCAAATGCAGTTTTGTAGACGTTAGCACGTTTGATTTGTTGCTTAACACGATTGATAAAGGACATAGGGATACGTCTATCTGCCGTTATTTTTACCGTAGTAAACGGTATTTCTCTTTCGTCTTTAAGAGAATATGCTTCTATTATTTTATTAGGAATAAGCTCCATATCTATAACCGTATTGTTATACATAATAGAGGGATTGCTAGCCAGATTCTCTTTACTATAACCAATTGTAAATTCTACGAGGCGTGAATGTTTCTCCAGTGTTTGGGAGAAATCACATTCGGGTAATTGCACCTCATATTGGTAAAGCAGATTTTGGTCCTTGTACTCTTTATCCCAGGCTTGGTGGTCCATTAGGCTAATTTGAGATAAAAGGAACGAACCACCGAAAATTATCACTGCAGAAAGGAGCATCCATTTCGTGGCTTTTCGCTTAAATAAACGAGAGATGGAAGTCCAAGTCTGTAACCATAAGACTATGGCAATTAGGATAAAAAGATATCCGTAGTTTCGGTACAAATCAACGTAGTCGTAAGTAGGGGATATTACAGTCACTCCGAAAAACACAAAATACAACGCAGCCAACTTAGAAAGCCAATGGATGGTATAGGTGCTGATACTACTTTGGTCGTTGGCGATATTTTTTAATCGTAGGCTAAGGTTTGAATTTTTCGAGTTTAAGCGGCTTTGTCGTGTAGCCCAATACCAGAAGGTGAAATTCTGCCCAAAGATGAATGCCAATGCAGCATAGAACCACAAGTAAAAGGAACGCTCTTCTTCTGTAAACGGGTATACTGCTCCACAATGGAGGCTAGATGTTCTTCTGCAAAATTCAAAAAAGTAAGAAGTCGCACCATAGCAGAGAAATGAGAAAGTTAGTCCTAAGAGTACTCCCCATATCAATCTTTTCTTAGTGAGACTAAGATTGTTCTGTGGTTTTAAAAATCCTTTGCGCAAAGCGATGCTAGCAATTTAACAAAAGAAGTATGATTAACCAAGATATCTTCCCTATATCTTACCTCTCTGGATGCCAGAATTTACGATGTGATTGATGGATATTTTTAGTTTTTAGTAACTAGTATACGATCACCCGTTTCGAGTATTTTTGAGTTTCACTGGAGATGGTAATAATATACATACCCGCTACATTGGCTGACAAATCTAGGGTGTAGCCATTGATGCCTCTCAACACATCAATAGGTTGGGAGGATATTTCTGAACCTAGCGATGAGTAAATGCTCAATTGGCTGGTAAATTGCGTTTCTGAATTTAATCCTACCGTGAACTTACCGCTAGTAGGATTTGGGAATATTTGAATATTGGAAACAGTGTTATTCTCATTAAAACAATGATTTGGTATTAAAGCTTGCTCAAAGTATTTTCGAGCATTATGCGTCATATTACAGCTTCTCTGAGCTAGAAAATTCATTATGTACGATGTAGTAACTTCCCACGTTGCCTTATCTGTTGGCCGTCCAAAACGAGCAGACTGATACGGAATGTGATTATTCAACTTTTCACTGATATCCGAGGCTATAGGTTGTGTGTTAGCAGCCAGCAGGTTTGATTGAATTACTTCATCTAAGCGATCAAAAAAACGTTGCTTGAACTGCTCGTTTTTAATAAGCTGGCGTAAGAATTCCGTGCCTATGAGTTTAGCCCAATCTGACGGATTAGAATCGAGTGAATGAGCAAACATGTCAAAGGTCACATCGGAAAAGCAGGCATCTCCGTCAAATACAATCCACCGCCATTTGCTCCCGGGTTCACGTGATTTCCAGCATTTCATATTGTTCTGTGGCCAGTCATAGTTTACCATAAACATTTGAATGATCTGGTGGTCTATGAAATTATCGATGTCCATAAGACTATCTACACGCGCATAATTAAGTGGTAGTGACAAGTCGTGGTTTGAAACAGCGTCTAATAATTCCCCATAAGCCTTCCCGTTTCCTTCTGAAACTAATCCTTGCCAACCTTCAATTAAGTCTATGCTATCCTCTTCATATCCGCTGATATCTTTCAGATAGTCTTCGTCTATGCGTTCTGATAAAAAGTATATACCCCAATATTCACCGTTGATATATAACGTTACTGGTTTTGTAGAGAGGTAATCTACATTGAATGTTCTTGCTAGGTTGCTCGATAGATAGTCAGCAGGGCCATATTGTCCCCACGATGCTAAAAATGGTTTTAAGGTCAATCGCCTATACGTATCAAATGACCGATTAGGAAAGAGTTCATAGTTGAAGTCACTAGCTCCATAGGATGATCTTGCATAGAGTCGCATAGCTTTTTGTGGCGGAGTACGGCTGCTATATCCGTGCATTCTTAATCCCGCATCTTGCTTTAAGCTAGGTTGAAATCCATCTTCAAAATACTCTAGGTGTATTGGCCTCTCCCAAGCGATTCCTTTTTGAAAAAAATTGCCTGTATTATTAGGCGTATTGGGGTCCCAATGCTTGCCCAGTACAAAGAGTCCGGAGTCGTAATCTACCAGATGATTAGGGTCAACCATCAGGGAGATGACGGGTAATCCTTCAGGTATGTCTGCAAGTTGCTGATTGAAGAAGGTATAAGAGGTCACATTACTCATTGCATTTCCCGAATTGTCAAAACTAGCAGCTCGCACTACGATGACTTGAGGCATAGGGCCAACAGGTATATGCTGTGATGCAGGTAAACTCATTGGAACTTCACGCAGGCGAGTGGTGGACAGTAAGGTAGAGTCTAGGAGTACACCTTGTGACGGGAATAGGGGAGAAGTTGCTCGAGGAGAACTGCCATCTGCGGTGAATCGTATTTGGTAATTGCTGTTGCTGTTTTTAAGGACAAGCTGATCTGAATTAGTGACCAACCCTCCTTTTATAGAGAAGTTAACAACATCACTAACACCTATCGGCAATCTATTATGTGCACCGGGAGATGGACTGTCTAACGTTGCGTAAAATTGTGAACCATCGGGGTAGGCACCTACACTTTTGTCGGTTGCGATTGGCTGGCCGCTAAAAGTAGACCATACAGTTCCGTTCTTTGAAAGGTAAATGGATTCACCATTTGCCTTTATTTTAAAGTTCGAATGAAGTTCTTTCCCTAAAATAGATCTATCCTTACCCGAAGCAAAAACCACGATAAACGAATCAGGAGATATAATCACACTGGGGAATGTCCATTTGGAAAGTTCACCGGGATCATCTGATAGATGGTAACCCTGGAGGTCAATTTGTTGGTTTGTCGTGTTAAAAATCTCAACCCAATCTACGTAATCTCCATCCTCATCTTGTATTACGGTAGAATTACTGGACATTACCTCATTGATAACCAGCGATTGTCCTACGACGCATTGAGTCGAAACATAAAACAAGAGTAAGGTAAATGTAAGTTTGAGGAAATTCACTGCATCAAAAAAACGTATAGTTTTCCAACTGAATAGCAGTTTAGGTTATTTTTTTGTACAGCAATAATAAAATGACACTTAGATTGAGGGATAACGATTGAAGCAATGAAAATGTATTTAGGGTCAATTGAAATATTTTTTGCTTGTAAAGATGAGCAACAGTGTACATAATCCTACGGATATCAACTGAAACTTCTATCTCCAGTTGCTAGAATCCATCTCAGATTCTATGACCGATGAATTACTCCAAGCTATAAATGCATCTGCCATCTGTAGCTGGCCAAAGAGATATTTCTTCTTGCCATCCCAAGTGTATGCCGCCCCGAAGATTTCTATACTATTTCTTAGGCCCGCATAAGCATTCCATTCTTCATAGGTAGCCACGGTCTTTTGGCTTAAAATGCGCGGTCCAGCTTATTCCTAACTCAATCTGTGGTTTTAAAAATCCTTTTTTGAGCGTCAAGGTAGCAAGATAAATATTCTATTCTTAAAATATAATTGAAAGCTATTTGGGTGCTAAATAAATGTAGTGAGTCTATCCTCAGTCAAGGATAAAATCATCCACTACCTCAAACTCCTCAAAATGGGTAGCCAGATACTCGCTAGCTTCCTTTTGGGATAGGCTAGATTTGCAATCATCCGTAAGCTCAAAATGTAAGCGATGGTGAACTCCAAAGAGTTGATATCTTGAAGACTTGATGCGGCAATCAAAATGCTCTTCTAAAGCCAGTTGCATTTCGGATACCTGAGGCCCGATACTTAGGGCAGTAGGAGCAAACTGAAGGTAAATAGATGAGATAATCAGGGCAAGGACGGCTAGGACGAGGATTTTATTTTTCATAGTGCTAAATACATTTTAGGGGTAAAGTGTTGCGTCTCATTATGAATTACTCTTGATAACTCCTTGTACAAATTGGATGCCTCCAAAGATGATTGCTCCATAAAAAATGTAACCAATATCTGCAAAGGTTGCGATTATACCGCCGATACACCATACTGCTCCCCAAAGCATATCACTAGTTCCGTCTCCATTGCTGCCGGCAGCATCGGCGTGCTCTATCTGAGCTTTTCGCATTGCTACTTCTTTTAGCCTTTCCTCGTCTACATTAAAATCCGGACATTCCTTTTCGAATGCGGCTTGTTCTTTGGTTAGGCTACAGATTAAGCCACCTTTTTCAAAGTCTACCTCTCTATTGGTGCAAACTTTACAGTATTCTAGTTTTTGTGCTAGTGTTCTCATAGAAGTATTTATTGTTTCACAAAAAAAAGAATACTTGAGCAAATTTCAAGGAATGGTAAAATCTAGATGAAGTGCTCGATGTCTTTCAATTCAAATTATCTGTTACTCACTTTATTTTTTGACAAAAATACAGGCTAATAAAGGCACTATTAGTACAAAAATACAAGGTAACACAGCAGCTAAAATTCCATTTATCTAAACTAATAATCTCTCGTTGGCAGAATTTTAAACTTAAAATTTGACTTAAACTTTTCCTAGATCATATATCCTAAGTCGTAAATCTTAAATCAGCGTAGCTCTACATCCTCGCCGGCACACCAATCCCCAACAAGCTAAAACCGTGTTTAATAGTTACGCCAACAGCTTGAGAAAGTGCTAGTCTAAATCCACGTACGGCCTCGTCCTCCGCTCCCAATATAATATGCTCGTGATAGAACTTATTGAAAGCCTTAGCAAGTTCATACACCGCATTGGCTATCTCACTAGGGTTATAGTTGTTTGCGGCGGCATTCACAGCCGCAGGATAAGCATTCATCAATACAATGAGGTCTTTCTCTTCAGCTTCTAGGTTGTTTGGTTTTACGAACACGGTGCTTTTGCCAGTTTCGTTTGCCGCTCTGATTATTGAGTTGATACGCGTGTAGGTGTACTGTATGAATGGGGCTGTATTCCCTTGAAAATCAATGGATTCTTTTGGGTCGTACATCATTCTCTTTTTAGCATCTACCTTGAGTAAGTAGTATTTAAGGGCACCCATTCCCAAGGTTTCATACAGTTCGGTGAGTTGCTCTGCAGACATGCCTTCAGTCTTGCCTAGTTCTTCGGTTTGTTTTTGGGCAGTGCTTACCACCTCGTCCATTAGTTCATCGGCATCTACAACTGTACCTTCTCTACTCTTCATCTTACCTTCGGGCAAGTCTACCATTCCGTAGCTTAAGTGGTATAGTCCATCAGCATACGGCTTGTTTAGTTTTTTGAGTATAAGTTGCAATACCTTAAAGTGATAGTCTTGCTCATTACCTACTACGTAAATGAACTTATCCATCTGAAAATCTTGGTATTTCAGGTCGGCAGTCCCTATATCTTGCGTAATGTACACCGAGGTGCCGTCGGCACGCTGTACTATCTTTTCGTCTAGTCCTTCATCCGTGAGGTCTATCCACACACTGCCATCCTCTTTGGTGAAAAATGCTCCCGATTCTAGCCCTTGTTGCACCATCTCCTTGCCGAGGAGGTAAGTGTTGCTTTCGTAGTATATTTTGTCAAATGACACTCCTAAACGGTTGTACGTAGCATCAAAACCATCGTACACCCAGCCATTCATTTTTTTCCATAGAGCAATGACTTCATCATCATTGTCTTCCCACTGCTGAAGCATTGTTTTTACTTCTGCTCCTATGTCACTATGATTATTGAAATAGGTGTTTTTGTATTCCGATTTGAATGCTTTGTTCAGGTCAGCTTCTTCTTTAATGTATTTCTTAGCAGCGTTAGATGTTTTAAATGTCTCCAACTGAGCTAAACCTTCTTCGGAGCTCAACCAGGTAGCATACTCCGCTTGAAATTTTTTCTCAAACTCCACATAGTACTTACCCACAAGGTGATCTCCTTTTATGCCTGAGCTTTCGGGTGTTTCGCCATTGCCCCATTTCTGCCAAGCTATCATACTCTTACAAATATGTATGCCACGGTCGTTTACGAGGTTATTCTTTATTACGTCGTATCCATTGGCCGCCAATATTTCACAAAAAGAAAAACCCAAAACATTGTTTCGGATATGACCTAGATGTAGTGGCTTATTGGTGTTAGGCGAGGAGTATTCTACTACTACCTTTTTACCTCCGCCTATATTCGGCACGGTAACACCTTCGTCTATTCTATGTTGAGCTACGTTGAGCCAATAGTCATTGCTTAGTTCAAGGTTTAAGAATCCTTTTACCACATTATACCCATCTATCTCAGCAACATTTTCTTTGAGATAATCTCCTATTTCAGCAGCGGTGTCTTCTGGTTTTTTGCGGCTATGTCTCAAGTACGGAAATACCACAAAAGTATAATCCCCGGCAAAATTGGGGTTTGTGTTTTCGAAAGTAATTTCGCCTTCGGCAATATCATATAGGCTTGCAAGAGCTTCCTTGGTTTTGACTCCTAATGTAGTGAGTATATCCATTATTTTTTGATTGGTGAATTGGGTTCGGCGGCTATTGCCTTATGTATTTTTCGTTCTAATAGTCTGGGAAAAAATTTATTCATCCAGAAGATGAGTTTTCCCTGTTTGTTATGGAGCATAAAGTCTTTGCGGTCTCTGATGGCTTGTAGTATATCGCGAGCTACATCTTCGGCTATGTCCATTTTTGACTCGTCGGCCGGTGTATCTCCTTGGGCTGATCCATCGGCTAGTTTAGCATTCACTCGTATATTGCTCGCTGTAAATCCTGGGCAAGCAATGAGTGTATGCAATCCTCGACTCATATACTCCATACGTAGGCTTTCAAAGAGGCCATTCATTGCAAATTTGGAAGAGGCATAACCGCTTCGGCCTGGAAGTCCTTTGAATCCCGTGACAGACGATACGGCCACAAGGCTGCCTTTGTTTTTTAGTAGTTGAGGTAATGCAGCTTTAGTGCAATGCACAGTACCCCAAAGATTAACGTCCATTATTTCTTTGAGTACCTCGGTCTTTACATCTTCAAAAGGAGCACGCATACTAATGCCTGCATTATTGATAAGGATGTCTATGCTTCCTAGGTGTTCTATACTTTGGTTTATAAAATGGAAGCATTCTGCTTCTTGTGTAACATCTGTAGCTACCACGATTACTTTCACACCATACGTATTTAGTTCGTCCTTAAGTTCGTTGAGTTTACTCAAGTTACGAGCGGCTAGTGAAAGGTTTGCTCCACTTTTTGCGGCTTCTACGGCGAGTGCTCTACCTATTCCACTGCTGGCACCCGTTATGAGTATATTTTTTCCTACTAGTGGGTCCAAAACGGTCTATTTTTTCCACTTAACACTACAACCTACGGCTGGTATCTCTGGATAATCAGGCTCCATACCGTCCAAAGCGTCTTCTATAGCATCTTGTAAAAACACACGTGTTACCATGCTCTCATTTTCCCAGTTATCGTCTATCGCACCTTGAAAAACAAGCTCACGCTTACTATTGAACACAAAAACCTCAGGAGTACGTGTAGCACCCAGTTTCTTTGTAACTTGTTGGTCCTCGTCGTGCAGGTACGGAAACGGAAGCTTTAGTTGCTTGGCAAGATCTTTCATCGCATTATACGAGTCCGCAGGATATTGCTCAGCATCATTTGGGTTAATGGCTATTATGCCAAGATTATCTTCCTCGTATTGGTTAAAAAGTTTTATCAGTCTACTCCAATAGGCACGTGCATATGGACAATGGTTACAGGTGATTACCAATACCAATGCAGTCCTATCTGCAAAGGTGAAGTTGTTATACTTGCGGCCATTGGTGCCTTTAAGTTCGAAATTAAATAACTTTTTTCCTATTTCCATGGGGCTACAAAGGTAATGTAATGATGGAAATGATAGTGAGGATTTTTGTAGGGCATCTGCACAAAAAAACCAACACGCAAAACGTGTTGGTTTGAATATTATCGTGTTATTGGATAAACCCCTTAAGCTTCTTTTCCCTCTTTTTTAGCTTTAGGTTTCTCCTTTTTGAAGGTTAATTCATCTTTCTTTTTGTCCAAATCTACTTTGATTATGTCGCCCTCATTCACGTCTGATTTGAGAATTTCTTCTGCCAACGGATCTTCTAGGTATTTCTGAATAGCACGATTTAGCGGACGAGCACCAAAGTCTGAATCAAAACCTTTTTCGGCAAGATAGGCCTGAGCTGCCTTGGTAAGCTTTATACCAAAACCAATTTGCTCAATTCGTGTAACTAGCTCACCAAGAGACAATTCTAATATCTTGGAGATGTCATCTTTTTCTAATGAATTAAATACGATAACATCATCTATTCTGTTTAAAAACTCAGGAGAGAAGAAACGTTTTAAGGCGTTTTCTATGACCCCTTTCGAGTTTAGGTCGGCATTGGCTGATTTGGCCGTAGTGCCAAATCCTACTCCCGAGCCAAACTCTTTGAGCTGACGACTACCAATGTTAGAAGTCATAATGATAATAGTGTTTCTGAAATCTACTTTTCGTCCTAGGCTATCCGTTAAAAACCCTTCGTCCAATACTTGAAGCAATAGGTTAAATACATCTGGGTGTGCTTTTTCTATCTCATCAAATAAGATAACCGAGTATGGCTTGCGTCTTACTTTTTCGGTAAGTATGCCGCCTTCTTCATATCCTACGTATCCTGGAGGGGCTCCTACCAGGCGAGATACTGCAAATTTTTCCATATACTCACTCATATCAATTCTGAGTAAAGCATCTCGTGAGTCAAACAAGTATTTGGCCAATGTTTTAGCCATTTCTGTTTTACCTACACCGGTACTCCCTAGGAATATGAATGATCCTATCGGCTTGTTAGGTGATTTAAGACCTGCACGTGTGCGTTGTATTGCTTTAGTAAGCTTGGCTACGGCTTGGTCTTGACCTATTACGCTGCCTTTGAGCTCTTCACCCATCTTGAGCAATCTATTACCTTCTTTCTGCTGAATACGTTTAGTCGGTATGCCCGTCATCATAGCGATTACATCGGCTACATCGTCTTCCGTTACGGTATAACGTTGAGTCTTACTGTCTTCTTCCCACTTTGTTTTTTCAGCTTCTAGGCTTTCCAGTAGCGATTTTTCTTTGTCACGTAGGCGAGCAGCTTCTTCATACTTTTGGCTTTTTACTACGCGGGTTTTCTCTTCTTTTATCTCCTCTATCTTTTTCTCTAATTCTAAGATGTCTTGAGGCACGTGTATATTACTGAGGTGTACGCGAGCACCTACTTCGTCTAATACGTCTATCGCCTTATCTGGTAAATGGCGGTCCGTGATGTATCGCACACTCATTTTTACCGAAGCTTCTAAAGCTTTTTCAGAGTACGTAACACTATGGTGGTCCTCGTATTTATCTTTGATGTTGGTGAGTATCTCAAGCGTTTCTTCGGGAGAGGTAGGTTCTACCATCACACTTTGAAATCTACGCTCTAGTGCTCCATCTTTTTCGATGTACTGTCTGTACTCGTCTAATGTAGTAGCACCTACACATTGTATTTCGCCTCTGGCCAATGCAGGTTTGAACATGTTAGAGGCATCTAGTGAGCCGCTTGCACCTCCTGCACCTACTATGGTGTGTATCTCATCTATGAAAAGGATTACATCGTCGGTTTTTTCCAACTCTGTCATTACTGCTTTCATACGTTCTTCGAACTGGCCTCTGTACTTGGTGCCAGCTACCAAACTAGCAAGGTCTAATGTCACCACGCGTTTGTCAAATAATACTCGCGAGACTTTACGTTGAGATATACGCAACGCAAGTCCTTCAGCTATCGCAGTTTTGCCTACTCCAGGTTCACCTATGAGTACAGGGTTGTTTTTCTTTCGTCTACTTAGTATTTGGGAAACACGCTCTATTTCTTTTTCTCTACCTACGATAGCGTCCAATTTGTCAGCCTCTGCCAATTTTGTCAGGTCTTTTCCAAAGTTATCAAGTACAGGAGTCTTGCTTTTGCTCTTAGCCCCTTGCTTAGGTGGCGTAGTAGACTTACCTGTTTCTTCATTGTAAAAATCCTCTGGAGAGTCCGTACTCATTTCAATAGTCGTATCAGGAAGTTTGTCCTCCATTGCACTTTTGAAAAGGTCGTAGTCTACCCCAAACTGGTTGAGTATTTGCGAAGCAACATTGTCCTCATCTCTTAGGATAGAGAGTAGCAAATGCTCTGTACGAATTACATCGTCTTTGAATATCTTAGCTTCTAAGTACGTTATTTTCAGAGCTTTCTCTGCTTGCTTGGTGAGCGGAATATTACCAATGTTGGTACTCTTGCCTGTAGTATCGCGTATGCTATCTTCTACGGCTTTTTTCAAGCGTAGCATATCGATACCCATACTTCTCAAGTGGCGTATGGCCTTACCATCTCCCTGTCGAATTAGCCCAAGAAGAAGGTGCTCCGTGCCAATATAACTATGGCCCAAACGGATGGCTTCTTCTCTGCTGAATTGTATTACTTCTTTTACTCCTGGTGAAAACTGTGCTTCCATTATTTATATATTAACAAATATAAGACCAAAAAAGTCTGTCTAAGCACCATCTTTATGCCATTTTAGGTGGTTGACTACATTTTGGAACAATAGCCTGCAGGCGTAGCAAGTTATAAGCACACCTAAGTTGATAAGTACTATAAGGCTACTAATTAGGTGTTTGTAACTCTAAGTGAATGGCTGCTAGGAGTAGTAAACTTGTGGAACACAAATTCCGGTAAAATAGGAGTGTGGAAAAGTGTATTGTGATAATGAGTGTGTTATGGTTGATTTTTTAGGTTGTGAACGTTTCACGCACATTTTTTTAAAGCCTGTGGATAACTGAAAATCACAAAATTGCATGACCCAAGAGCTCATGATGCTATGTATTTTTGAACCTCGACACAAGGATAAAACCTTGATCAACCACTAACCTAAACATTTTTTTTAAGTAATAAATAACCTATGGATAAACCGCGAGTAAGCAATAAGAAGAAGGCGTCAACATTTGGCAATATGGATATGTCTAAACTTCAGCCTCAAGCTCGTGACCTAGAAGAGGCTGTACTTGGAGCTATGATGCTCGAGAAATTTGCACCAGAAAAGGTGGCAAGCTATCTCAAGAAAGAAGCCTTTTATGTAGAGGCTCATCAGCATATTTACGAGGCTATTTTACAACTATTTACCGACGGTAACCCCATAGACATACTTACCGTGACAGAGCAGTTGCGAAAAAATGGCAACCTAGAAGCTGTAGGTGGTGCTTACTACATCACTACACTTACCAATAGAGTAAGTAGTGCAGCCAATATTGAGTACCACGCTCATATTGTTATACAAAAAAGCATACAGCGTCAGCTTATTAGCGTAGCAGGCGAAATAGGGGAGAAGGCCTTTGAGGAAACGTCAGATGCTTTTGAACTGCTAGACCAGTCAGAGAAAAAACTCTTTGAAATAAAAAACGAGAGTATGACCAAAAGCTATGATACGGTGACGGATCTTATAGCCAAGGCAATAAAAGATATAGAAGAGTCTAAAACAGACGGTGAAGATGGACTTACGGGTATACCAACCGGCTTTACAGAGCTAGATCGTATGACATCTGGATGGCAAAAAAGTGATTTGATTATACTCGCTGCTCGACCGGGTATGGGTAAAACGGCCTTCGTACTCTCTATGGCTCGAAATGCAGCAGTACTAGCTAATAAAAATATTGCCATATTCTCGCTGGAGATGAGCAGTATGCAACTCGTAAAAAGACTCATAGCCTCTGAGGCAGAACTAAGTTCCGAAAAAATAAGAAGTGGTAAGTTAGAAGAACACGAGTGGCAGCAACTTCATACCAAAATTAGTACGATAGAAGATGCTGATATTTTCATAGATGATACGCCAGCACTTACCGTATTAGACCTCAAAGCCAAAGCACGTAGGATGCAACGTAAGCGTGGACTGGATATGATTATCATTGATTACCTGCAACTCATGCGAGCGGAAGAGGGTAACAAGTCCGCGGGTAATCGTGAGCAAGAGATTTCCTACATATCGCGTTCATTAAAAGGATTAGCGAAAGAACTGGATATACCCGTGATAGCACTTGCACAGTTGAGTCGTGCGGTGGAGCAACGACAAGATAAGCGACCTATGCTTTCCGACTTGAGAGAGTCGGGATCTATAGAGCAGGATGCTGATTTGGTGACGTTTATTTTCCGACCAGAGTACTATGGAATTACGGAAGATGATGATGGAAATGACAATGAGGGCTTAACTGAAATAATCATCAGAAAGCACCGTAATGGATCGCCAGGTACGGTTAATCTCAAGTTTATCAAGCACTTCGGTAAATTTAGCGACTGGGGTTATAGCGACTTTGGGCCTGATACATTTGCCGATACAAGTATCACTATAGGTAGTAAGATGAATGATATGTCACCGCTTGAGCCAGATGGTGATGTGCCGTTTTAATTTGACAAATACCTTACTCCGTCACAAAAGCACCTTTCATCATTCCCCAATGGCCAGGGTACGAGCAGATGAACTCATAATTGCCCGCAGCGGGCGTTGTGAATGTGAAGTATGCTGTTTCACCGATTTGCACTAATGGCGAGTGTGCTATGACGTTTTTGTCATCAGGACTCACGTAGCCGTTCTCTTTGTTATGCAATCCTGCTTGGCCTACATCGTTTGCTTTACCTTCTTGTATGAAGACTATGTTGTGCGGCATAGTAGCATCTGTACTCTGATTTTCCAATGCTACCGTAAGCGTCTTTCCCGCAGGCACTTTGAGTGATTTTAGGTTAAATTTCATCTCGCTCATATTAGCCCCTGACGCTATGATCGTAATGGTATCTGCCGTATTGAGTGGAGTGGTAACTTTTACGGGCTCTGTGCTTAGCTCTGTAGATTCGTCTGCACTGAAACCCGAGTTGTTATTGCCGCAAGCAACTAGTGTTGCAGCTAGTATAAAGGCTAGTGTATATTTTATCATTTATTAAATAAACCCTTTAGCTTGTTTTTTGCTTCGTCTTTTAGCTTTTTCTTTTGCTCTTCGGCTTCTTTCCTTAGGCGTTCCTCGGCTTCTTTTTTCTTTTGGTCTATCTCGGCTTGTAATTTAGCCTTAGCTTCCTCGGCCTTTTTCTGAGCTTCGTCTTTTATCTTATTTGCTTCATCAGTAGCTCTGGCTTTGGCTTCTTCCTTTTTCTTGGCTACTTCGTCACTTACGGCATTTTTTACGCTTTGTTTTAGTGATGATTTTATCTTCATCAAGTTTAGTTTCACCTCTGGTTTTGTAAATGTACCTCCCACATTTACCGCTATATATAAGAAATCGTTGGGTTGCAATTGTAAGTTGCTAAACTTTGTTCCACTCGTGAGATTATTGATCACACCTACTTCATTTTTTACATAACTGCTCGGTATGCTCAACAATCCTTGATAGGCGATACTTCCATCGAGCTTAGAGATACCATCTAGTGTGAGTTTAGACCCGTCTATGAATAGGTCAAAAGGACTTACGAGTAACTGACCATCTTTGATGTTGAACTTGAGTAAAAATGTCTAGCGTATCTGACGGTATGATATCAGAGATCTCTATTGATGACTTAATAGTTTCTTTATAAATCTTTCTGATTAGTTTTTCAAGTGACTGCATGACTAGCTTTAATCCCTATTTGTCTTCTTGGAACCCATGCTTAATCCAAATGACACTAAACAAAATTATTTGCGTAAGTAAATAGAAGGCTGCAGCAGAAAAAGTAGTTACAGATGGGTCGTAAGACATTCTAATAGATCCTGCACCATCGTAAGTAGAAGGATATGTAAAAGTGCTGAAATAAACAATAAGTATGAGAGAACATAAAATCATCAACTTACTAATATTACTTAATGTACTAGCCTTAATAATATCATTATTAAATCTTATAATAGCTATATGTAGGGTAAGTGCTACCCAATAGAATACTGGCCAAATTAACAAGGAGCTAAACGCCTTTTCAGAATCACCTTCCACACCGAGGAAATAAATGATTAAAAGATGGAACAGAAAAAGTGCTCCTCCACCCATAATACTTAATATTACGTGCAATCTTAACCACCCCACGATTGATTAATTTATCACGGTAAGCTTTTATCGCCGAATACGCATACAAGACAGCAAACCAATAAAGTGAAGCTGTAAGTAACAATGTAATTACAAATTCATCTAGATTAGGATAGCCATATAAGTAAACTAATAATCCTAAAAGAAAAGAAAGACCAATACTTGTGAAGGTATGGTATTTTACCCAATCTTTTGAAATCACTCTGGAGGGTTGTTTTTTAGATCTATTAGCTGGAGCTGTTTTAATATTTTATTAATACCTATCCCGTAAAAAAAAGTTTAAGAAATTATTTTTTTTTCTGTAGACATTGTTCTGGTGGTATGTTTTCAAAAATTATACCAACTAAGTATCACACAAAAATAAGAGCCCACAAACAGCATTGCGGGCTCTTAACTTATTGATATATAGATTTTTTGAGTGTTTAGTCTTTATTCTAATCTAAATCAGGAGTTTTTTTCTAAAATATAGATTACACCCATTTTGAAACTAAAATTACGATTCCCTTCTTACTGGTGAAATGGGTATTCGTAAGACGATGGAGCTACAAATGTTTCTTTGATAGTTCTCATAGAGGTCCAACGCATCAAGTTGATAGGTGCCCCAGCTTTATCATTTGTTCCGCTTCCTCTAGCTCCGCCAAAGGGTTGTTGCCCTACTACTGCACCCGTTGGTTTATCATTAATATAGAAATTGCCTGCAGCATTGCGTAAGTGATACAAAGCTTGGTTTATATGCTCCCTTCCTTTGGCAAATATGGCTCCGGTAAGTGCATATTCTGACGTTTCATCAAGCAGCTGCATAGTTTCTACATACTTGTCATCTTCGTATACATAAATAGTAAGTACAGGGCCAAATAGCTCCTCACACATCGTCGTGTACTTTGGATTACTTGTTTCAATTATCGTAGGTCTTACGAAGAAGCCTTCGCTATCATCATAAGAACCGCCTGCTATGATCTCAGCATCATTTGCCTCTGCTACATTGTCTATATGAGTGCTAAGCTTGGTGAATGATTTTTGATCAATTACGGCATTCACAAAATTGCTGAAGTCCTCTGTTGTTCCCATTTTGAGACTGTTGGTGGTCTCTACAAGAAGCGGTTTTAGTTCAGACCACATACTTGCTGGAATATACGCTCTACTTGCTGCACTACATTTTTGTCCCTGATACTCAAAAGCTCCTCGCACCAATGCCGTGTTTACTTGCTCTACATCTGCACTCTTATGCACCATTACAAAGTCTTTACCTCCGGTTTCACCTACAATACGCGGATAGCTACGGTATTTTTCTATGTTGTTGCCTATGGTTTTCCATATATGACGGAATACTCCAGTACTTCCGGTAAAGTGAATTCCTGCAAAATCTCTGTGATTGAATATAACGTCACCAGTTGTTGGGCCATCTACGTACACTAAGTTAATCACACCGTCTGGTAGTCCGGCCTCTTTGAATAGTTCCATTATTACCTTAGCACTGTATATCTGCGTCTCGGCTGGTTTCCATACTACGGTATTGCCCATCATAGCAGGAGCTGCACATAGGTTAGCACATATACTCGTGAAGTTAAATGGTGTAAGTGCAAATACAAAACCTTCTAATGGTCTATACTCTAATTGATTCCAAACACCTGGTGAATTCTCTGGTGGTTGTTGTGCGTATATTTCACTCATATACTGCACATTGAACTTAAAGAAATCTATCATCTCACAAGCTGCGTCTATCTCGGCTTGCATGGCATTTTTAGACTGAGCCAACATCGTAGCAGCATTCATTTTGTCTCTGAATGGCCCTGCTAGTAAGTCTGCAGCTCTTAAAAAAATGGCTGCCCTAGCTTGCCACGGCATACTTGCCCACGCATCTTTAGCTGCTAGTGCGGCATCTATGGCATCGTGCACGTGTTTTGCTGTTCCTCTATTATACGTCCCTAGGTTAAAACTAGTTTCGTGAGGAGGGTGCATATTTATTTTTTCATCAGTAAATACTTCTTTACCGCCTATATACATCGGTATATCGGTGGGCGTATTTTTAATTTCTTGTATTTTGCTTTTTAAGCTTTGAGTTTCAGGAGTGCCGGGGGCGTAGGCTTTAACAGGTTCGTTTGTAGCTGTTGGTATTTTTACTATTTGGTTCATTTCGCGAGTAGATTTTTTTCTATATCCTTAAAAAACTTCCAGTTGCCAAACTCTGGCATGGGAGCGTGCAAATTTAAATTTTCTTTGGTAACAGGGTGTATGAAGCTGAGTCCTAGAGCGTGTAGATAGATGCTCTTGTCTGCCGTGGGTCTTGTTTGGCCATATTTTACATCGCCTACTATTCCGGTAAATGTACGTGCTAGTTGTACACGTATTTGGTGTGGCCTCCCTGTTACGGGGTTTACCTTTACCAGAAAACAGTGGTTGGCGGTATTTATAAACTGATAATGAAGTACTGCTTTTTTGCTCCCTTCTCGTTCTTCCTCGTATAATTTAGTTCGATTCTGTTTAGGGTCTTTTTTGAGCCAATGGGTCAATGTGCCCGCCATGGGTTGTGGTTTTCTACGTATGAGTGCTGCGTACGTTTTGTTGATAGAGCGGTCCTTGAATTGGGCGTTCATACGCACCAAAGCCTTACTCGTACGAGCAAAGAGTACAATACCTGTTACGTTGGTATCCAGCCGATGTATACAACCAATAAATACCGCACCCGGTTTATTGTATTTTTCCTTTATGTAGGCTTTTACGTGCGTTTCCAGTGAGGGAAGTCCGTGTTCGTTGTCCTGTACTACCAAGCCAGCAGGTTTATTAACAGCTATAAGGTGGTTATCCTCGTATATTACGTGTAGTTTCATTTACGTGGTACAAAGGTAAGCATTAAGCTAAGAGCCTAAGAGTAGCCTCCTACTTAAACAACGTAGCTCTCCCAAAATCTTTGCAAATAGGACAAGCGAGCGGTTCGTGACCCCGAGCAGGGCAGTACTTTCTACCAAAAAATATAATCTGAAGGTGTACTCTATTCCAAGTTTCTATAGGGAAAGCGGCTTTTAGGTCTTTTTCTGTTTTGTCTACGTTTTTGCCTGTGCTTAGTTTCCAGCGGTGGGCTAGTCTGTGTATGTGTGTATCCACAGGAAAAGCAGGTACACCAAATGCTTGGCTCATAACTACACTAGCTGTTTTGTGACCTACCGCGGGCATCGCCTCTAGCTCCTCAAAACTTTGGGGCACTTCTCCACCGTGCTTCTCTATAATCATTTGGCTCAGACCATATATTCCCTTGCTTTTCATAGGAGATAGACCACACGGACGAATGATTTCTTTTATTTCCTCTACACTCATTTTTACCATATCATACGGATTGTCTGCCTTCGCAAATAAGAGAGGAGTGATTTTATTTACACGCTCGTCGGTACATTGTGCCGAGAGTAATACGGCTATGAGAAGTGTATAAGGGTCTTTGTGGTCCAGTGGTATGGGGACTACTGGGAATTCGTGCTCCAAAATCTCTAGTATTTTACCCGCTCTTTCTTTATTCGTCATTTAGTATCTCATCAAAACGTTTGCCTATAAGTGTATTATCTTTACACTCTGTTACGTGACCTTTTCGTATTTTTATTTCTGTATCTAACTGATTGGTATAGGTGAATTGCGGCGTATGGCCAAAGTTCCAACTCCATGTAGTGTACTTCGTTTTTACTAGCTCGTTGACTTCGTTGTAGTCCGAAGGAGTTATTTCATTTATTTCCTTAATGTCCAACACGTGATTCAATGTGTCGATGAGTTTAGCTAAGAAAGTCCTCGTGTCTCCTAAGTCGTTCACCTCTCGCATGTTCATTACAGGGCTGCGTACAGAGTCTACTGCGTGAGTTTTGATTTTCAATGCTTTGGTAGGCCGAATGCTGCCGTTTAATTTTATTATATTACTGTCGTAAAGTAGCGTGCCGTGATGTAATATACGTTTTACCTTGCTGTTCACGTGCTCAGCGTTACCGCTTACTTTACGCTCATTTACAAAAATATCATTCCGAGGTGAGATTAGGTTTGGTATGCCGAGTGCGGCTAGAGCTTCGCTTATGGGTTCTATGTGTTCTCTGAAATCTACAAAGTCAGAATCTTTGTTGCGAATGAACGAAAAATTGATATTTCCAGTATCATGAAATACCGTACCCCCTCCGCTCAATCGTCTTATGACCTTATGTTGCCCACTGTTGGGTAGAGGAGCTAAATTGACCTCTTTCCACGGATTTTGATGTTTGCCAATGACTACTGCATCATCATTGATGTAAAACAATAAAATATCCTCTTGACTGTGCAATACGAGGTATTCCTCTAACGCGAGATTGTAGTATGCGTCTTGGGAGTTAGATTGTATTATGCTTAATTGTTTCAAATAGAGGTACAAAGAAAATAAAGAAGGTCAAGTTTGTAGGTTAGAAACCGCATTTAGTTCAAATCTTTTGATGATAAAATGCTGGAGACAGCAATTATAACTACAAATATAGATGTAGGTACATTGATTTGTTTATTTATTCATTCATATTGCATCGTAAGAATTAATCATAAGTAAAACAAAATTGCAATTAAGATAAAAACTCCTTGTTAGTCAGTGAGTAGCAATTAATTTTGCGTTATTAATGGGGGTTAATAAATGATCTAGTCTCTTATTAGACTAGATCGCCGGGTTTTCACATCATTTGAAAGCCCGGTTATTTTATCAAAAAAATATTTTTTATTCTTTTTTCTGAATGATTTTGAATCAATTATTCGATTGCATTTCGTCACTCTAACTCATTTATTAAGCTTAGATGTTTTCATGTAATATGCAGTATGTCAAATGCTTAGGCAGGATGACGGCCTTTTTGTAAGGTCTCATTTTATCTAGTGCTGATGCTTTAGAGAATGGACGTCACTGGACTTTTGAATATTTTTTTTGATAAAAAATGTGACCTACTCCCAAATGTGCGTCTTTAGTGTAGGGGTTAATAAAAGGATCTTCCTGAGGAGGTTAGATCGCCGTACTAACAATCAACTTGATAGTACGAAGTTTTGAATTACTCACTGAGTAATTTGAGTTTCATATTGATGAATCTCTGTTCGCTTACATAGCTGCAATATGGTATGGATTTGGTACTGTTTTCAGGAATAACTTAGTGTATCACGGTTTTGAGACTTCGCCCGAGAGTACTACAAGTTGGGTAAATCACGTTGTATACCACCCACAAGTATTTAGATATCCCTTGGCCTATATGGAATAATTAGTATTTCAGTCTATGTACTCATTTAAAGGAGATGTGGGGCGATATTATAAGAGTGCGGTACGCTACTTAGAGCAGAAAGATGTGAGATTAGCAAATAAACAAGAGCATGATGCCTTAGAATTCGCTCATCTGAGTTATGATGCATCAGAAGAGCATGATTGGGAACGTGCCAGAGAACTGGCACTAAAAGCATTATTCCAAACTCAAGATATTTATTTACAGTCAGATCTTAATAATTGCATAGGATACTCATGGCTTATGAACAGAGATTATGATAAAGCTATTGGATACTTTGAAAGGGCATTAGAGTTGAACATTGGTAATGCGTTTGCTTTAGATAATATGGGCTTTAGCTATTTACAATTGGGCGATTTGGAATTAGGTAGGTCGTTTATAGAGAAGGCAATTAGCACAAGTGGCAATGATGAAGGTTACAGTAACAGAAACTTAGCTCTTTATTATTGGAAGAAAGGTGACTGAGTTACAGCAGATTCACACTTTCAAAAGGCTATAAAACATAAAGGAATGAAGGTGGATTTATTGGATGAGCTGTATCAAAAATTTATAGCGGAATTTAACGTAAAATAAATGAGGAAGTAATTTAATACTCCCCTTACAACTGCTTTCTTCATCACGCTAAATAAGGCTTTTTGAGAAATACGCTCGATAATCTTTGCATAGTCTAAGGTCAGAATGATACTAGAGATATTGAACGATGCTAACATTCTAATCCAAGTTATGGTAAAACCCACCTAAATACACTTCGCGGGAAAAATATAGAACACTGATGACGCAGATTAGGCTGATTTGCACTGATTTTTTAGATTAAAATTAAAAACAACTCCATTTTACTTAGATGGGCTTTACCATTAAGTTATTAACTCTTCCTACCGGCCAACATTTTAACAATCTCTTCCAAGTACGTCTTGTCTCCGGTGGAAGCTATGAAACTGTCCAATGCAGTCAAACTCTTAGACGTATAATCTTGAGCGAGGTCAAGTGTAAAGTCCTTAGCACCGCTTTCGTCCATTTTGGTTTTTATGAATGCAATAATTTCGGGTTCAGATTGTGAATAGATAGCTTCTATCTCTTGCTGAGCAGTGGCATCTATTCTGCTCCACATTTCATTCCACAGATAGGTTTTCTTTTTTTCTAAGATATCTCCACCAATACGTTTGCCCACTTTGGCAGTTTCGCCAAAGCTATCTAGGTAGTCATCCATTAGCTGAAAACTCAGCCCGATAGAGATTCCTAAGTCGTACAGTTTTTCTCCTTCTTCTTTACTTGCACCACCTAATATGGCACCTGCTTGTAAGCTAAATCCGAGTAGTACCGCAGTCTTCTGACGAATCATATCTAAATACGCTTCATTACTTACCGCGTCCATCTGCTCAAACTGCATATCGTTCATTTGACCTTCACAAAGTTCACGAGCCGTCTTATTGAAGAGTTTTAGTATTTCTACATTACCCACTTCTGCCAGCTTCTCGTAGACTTCTATCTGTAGTAAATCTCCTGATAGTATGGCTGTAGCCTCATCCCACTTGATATGCACGGTCTCTTGACCTCTTCGGAGCGGAGAGTTATCCATGATATCATCGTGCAGCAGCGTAAAGTTATGAAACATCTCCACCGCTTGTGCTACTTGCATCACTTTTGTTGAGTAGTCGTCTTGGTAAAGCTTGTAAGCTGCCAATACCATTGCTGGGCGAATACGCTTACCACCAAGACTCAGTATGTAGCTAATAGGCTCATACACTGCTCTAGGCGAGCCAGGTTGGTTGATGATATCTGCTATTGAAGGTTCTAGGTCTGTGAGAAGTTGTTTTAGTTTTTGCACGCGAGCAAAGTTAATTGGATTGTGAAATAGTAAAACCGAAATGTGGTGGTTTTGGTTTTATACGGTTCGAATCACCTGGACTTACTAAATATTGAATTCCAATCATTTCGATTGGAATGACGTAAGTGCCTCTTCTCGTAAACATAGACTCTTCGCTTTACTCTGAGTCTAACGTAGCAATGATTCTGTGCGTAGCGAAGAATCTCATTTGCATCCTGTCAAAGTATTTCGTCATTCTAAAGCTAGGCTTTGTAATCCCAATGAGGTAATGTAGCCGTAGTCTAAATCAGAAATATTTACTAAGGACTCTGCAATATGTTGTACTTGATTACTGTCAAGCAAATCAGATGAAACACAAAACATGAAATCAATGCTAGATTTCTCTGGTTTTTCAAAGTAATTAAGCACGAAGTTGCTTATCTTAAAGAAAGTATCTGATTTTGTAGAATTAAAAGTTAATGAAGAATAGACTTTAGTTTTATGTTTTTTGAATGAGCGTTTAAAAGTCCTCAGAGTCTTTCCCGAATTTCTATAATTAATGTTAAAACTATCTGGCTTTAGTCCTGAAAGTTTGGATATGTTCTCAATCGTAGTTAAGATGAAAATTTCCATTTCAATCTCTTTAGCAGATTCTTGGGAGACAATTTTTTAGAGTTTGAGAACCCAATTTTCTTTATTTTTTCTCCAAAATTGTCTCACATTCTACAACTCAATCCTTCGAAACTAACTGTACCTCTCCTCCACAAACACAAAATCAATATTCCTCTTTGCTAGGTCGGTGTTCTTTACTCGGATACGTACACGTTGTCCCATAGAATAGGACTTTTTGGTTCGCTCTCCGATTACCTTTTTCTTCTCGGGTAAGAAAGTGTAGTGATCGCCTTTCATATCGCGGAGTCTCACCATTCCTTCACATTTGTTTTCGAGTATTTCTACAAAGATTCCCCAGTCGGTTACTCCACTGATGATTCCGTCAAACTCTTCACCTTTAAAGCTAGCCATATACTCCACCTGCTTGTACTTGGTACTTGCACGCTCGGCTTGCGTAGCTTTTTGCTCTTGCTTACTACTGTGGCTGGCCATTTTTTCTACGTCTCCGTAGTCAAATGATTTACGCTTGGTTAAGTAGTCTTGTAGCATTCTGTGGGTTATAAGATCTGGATACCTACGAATAGGCGAGGTAAAGTGAGCGTAATGCTCAAATGCCAGACCAAAGTGACCTATTTTTTTACTCGTGTAATATGCTTTCTCCATACTACGGATAGCCAGCGGCTGTAGGATGTCACCTTCCAATGTTCCCTCTATTTTGGCTACCATTTCGTTTATAGAATTGGAATAGGCCTTGTAGCTAGAAGTATCTATCTGAAAACCGAACTCTGCTGCGGTGGTAGCAAATTCGGTGATTTTCTCTTCGCTTGGTTCCTCGTGTACACGATAGGGTAGAGGCATCTTATCGTTTTTGGTATATAAGTGCATCGCAACATACTTATTTGCTAATAGCATATATTCCTCTATCATCTTATGAGCATCCTTTCTCACCTTGGGTATTACCGAGGTAGGTGTGCCTTGCTCATCTAGCACAAATCTAAATTCTGTTGTTTCAAAGTTGATAGCACCGTTCTTGTATCTTGCATTTCTAAGGTTGAGAGCGATGTCATTCATCGTTTCTAGTTCCTTAGCATACTTTCCGGCCTTATTTTCTATGACTTCTTGAGCATCTTCATACGCAAATCGGTGGTCCGAGTAAATGACCGTTTTTGCAAAGCGATATTTCTGCACATTCCCCTTAGCATCTAACTCAAATATGGCTGAAAAGGTGAGTGATTCCTCATGAGGTCTGAGTGAGCAGAGTCCATTACTCAGTCTCTCCGGTAGCATTGGTATGGTTCTATCTACAAGGTATACTGATGTAGCTCGTTGTACGGCTTCATTGTCTATGGTATCTCCTGGAGTGACGTAGTGCGATACATCTGCTATGTGCACGCCTATCTCCACATTACCATTGGGCAAGGTCTGGAAACTAAGTGCATCATCAAAATCCTTGGCATCGGCAGGGTCTATGGTAAAAGTGGTAATTTTTCTAAAATCTTCACGCTTGGCTATTTCTTTCTCAGAAATTTCTTTTGGGAATTCGTCTGCGGCGTATTCTACCGCATCGTCAAACTTGGTGTCGAAACCAAACTCAGCTACGATAGCGTGCATCTCTGCCGTATTTTCTCCTGAGCGTCCGAGTACATCCACTACTGTGGCATACGGATTTTTGGCTTTTGCTGGCCAGTCTCGGTACTTGAAAATGACCTTATCACCATCCGTAGCTCCGTTTATACGTTCTTTGGGTACAAAGAAGTCGGTGTGCATCTTGTTACCATCTGGTATGATGAAGAAAGCATTTCCTCCGGCTGATACTGTGCCTACATACGTTTCTCGTGCCCGCGTGATTACGCGGGTTACAAATGCACGTGGTTTAGTTTTACCTCTCGTGTATTTTAGTTTTACCGCAACCTCATCTCCGTCAAAGGCATCCAGCGTATCACCTGCTTTTATCTTAATGTCATCTTCTACATTTTCTACCACCAAGTATGCGTCTCCTCTAGAGTTAAAATCGAGAGTGCCGATTACTTCGTCTACATTCGTTTGCTCTAGCATATACTTACCACGGTCGGGTTGAGTGATTTTGCCGTCGCGTACCATCATATCTAGTACGTGATTTACTTCTTTGTAAGAAATATACGGAATTTTAGATCCTATTTGTTTGTAATTAAGGGGTTTGTTGGGTTCTTTGGTGAGTACCTTTAGCACTTCATCATAACTGTTAGGTTTTCGTGTCCTATTGTTTCTTTTCTTCAATGTATTTTTACTTTATGCTGTGCTCCAGAAGTGTCTTAGTGTAGTCACTTTGCGGAGCAGAAATCAGCCTTTCTGTTTTTCCAATCTCTACTATTTTACCTTGTTTCAGCACCACAATTTTGTTGCAGAAATAGCTTACCACATTCATATCGTGGCTAATAAGCAGGTAAGTGAGACCATTTTTTCTCTTAAGGTCATTCAGCAGATTTAAAACTTTGGCTTGTACACTGACGTCAAGTGCACTTACGGCCTCGTCTAAAACTATAATTTTGGGATTTTTGGCGAGTGATTTGGCTATGCATATTCGTTGCCTTTGGCCACCAGAAAACTCGTGAGGATATTTATCAAAATCAGAAGCTGTTAGACCTACTTCTTGCAGCAAAAGTACAACTTTATTTCTTAGCTGTGCTTTGGATGCCCTTTTGTCTATGGTTCGGAGTACTTCGCTTATCGCCTTTCCTATTTTATGTTTGGGATTCAAACTGCTAAATGGGTCTTGAAATACCAATTGAATGTCATTAGATAAATCGGATATATTCTTTATATCCTTATCATCATAGTAAATCTCACCTTGAGTAGCTTCCCATATTTTCAAAATTAGCTTGGCGATGGTGCTTTTGCCACTGCCGCTCTCGCCTATCAGACCTACGATGTCACCTTGGTGTATGGTGATATCAATATCGTGTAAAACCTTTGTTTCTTGTGTACTAAATAGTGAGTGCGTAAAATGTGATTTTTCTACTCCTCTCAATTTCAATAATTCAACGGAGCTATCTTCTTCTTCACTTAGTGCTTGGGTTTCAGGTTCTACGAATTTTAGCACACCTTCGTTGTCCTCTAATAAATGATCTATTTCTGCTAAGCTGTTCCCACGTTGTTTATACGTTGCTCTGCTTCTCAATAGAGCCTTCGTGTAAGGATGTTGGGGATTGCTTAGGACGTGAGATGCTTCGTTTATTTCTACCATACTACCGTGGTACATTACGGCAATATTATCAGCGAAACCACTTAGTGAGAGCAGGTCGTGGGTTATAAATAGTACGGCCATTTGTTCATCCCTACTTAGTTTTTTGATAAGTTGGAGTATTTCCGTTTGTACGGCAATATCGAGAGCGGTAGTAGGCTCATCAGCAATGAGTAGTTTGGGTTTTTTGGCGAGAGCCATAGCTATCATTATACGCTGACGCTGGCCACCACTTAACTCGTGGGGATAGCTGCTTGCCATACGCTGGGTGTCAGTAAGTTCTACTTTGTGCAATAATGAGGTGAGGTGCTCGTCAGACTTGTCCGTTGTACATTCCAGTATTTGTTTGCCACAAGTAATCAGCGGATTAAGTGCGGTCATAGGTTCTTGAAAAATATAGGAAATTTCTCCTCTACGGATGGCTTGGAGGGTTTTTATATCACAGGTTAATAAGTCTGTCTCTGCTTTTTGTTGGTAAAATTTAACTTGCCCTTTACACCTCGCTTCGTCTATAAGGCGAGTGATGGCTTGACTCGTTACAGATTTACCACTACCACTTTCGCCAATCAGGCCAAGTATTTCTCCAGCGGCTAAAGAAAAAGATACGTTTTTTACTGCTTCGAAGGAAGATTTGTCATCTATATCAAAGCTTACGCCAAAAGATTGTACATCGAGTATCTTCAAGTGAATTTATCTTAACCTATCCATTGAACGAACAAGTCGCTCGTCTTTTTGTATTCCTCTCAGAGCTAAGAAATTAAAGAAGATTAATGCAAGCGGGAGTAAAGCAGCAAAGGTGTGTGATCGTGCAGCATCTTGCCCTTCAAAGTAATCCATGTTCAAGGAGAACATATACATCATTACGATAAGTCCGAGTATGAATAAGAAGTTAAATGAAGTAAGCAATGTTTGCAATTTTCGGTTCTTAAAACTAAATAGTGTAACTAAGCTCAGGACGGCAATTGCCGCCGCAAAAGATACCAGTGGACTATTTGCCTCCTTGGCAGTGCCATCAGCAGCTATCATCTCGGTTTCGTCATATTCTACATTGTACTTTTCTTTGGTGACATTATTTTCGGCGGTATAAAATACTGTATCAGAAAACATCATCATTACGCAGATGGCGATAGTCGCCAAAAAGAATAGTGTTTGTGGTCGCTGTATCATAAGGCACAAATGTAAACAATAAGGAGGCTTTGATGTTTTATCTTTGACCAATAAATAGGCGATTTGCCCACAATTTGAAACACAATACATCTAAGAAAAATGTAGCCATTCTCGGTGCAGGAATAGCGGGACTGGCCAGTGCTGTAAGACTAGCTGCGGCAGGTTATGAGGTGACGGTATATGAGCAGGCAGCTACGTATGGGGGCAAAATGGGCGTGTGGCAAAAGGAAGGTTACCGCTGGGATACTGGCCCATCATTGTTTACCATGCCACATTATGTAGATGAATTATTACATATAGATGGTAAAGCAGATGTCCCCTTTGAGTATGAAGAGTTGGACAAAATCTGCAATTACTTTTGGGATGATGGTACGCGGCTTACAGCTACCAAAAATAGAAAACAACTACTTACTGAGTTTCATCGTGCCTTGGGTGAATTGCCTAAGACGTTGAAAGCATATCTGAAAGATAGCGAGTCAAAGTTTAACATCACCAATCACGTTTTTTTAGAAAAGTCATTGCACAAGGTGCGTACTTATTTTAGTTGGCCTACCATTCGGAGTATTTTTAGATTGCCTAAGGTGCAAGTTTTTAGCAATATGCATACGCAAAATGAACGACGATTTAGTAACCCCAAGTCAGTGCAGTTCTTCAATCGCTATGCCACCTACAATGGAAGTAATCCTTATGAGGCTCCAGCTACGCTCAATGTAATACCGCATTACGAGTTTGGAATCGGTGCGTTTTTCCCAAAGAAAGGCATACGAAGTATTGCAGATGCTGTTTATACCAAGGCCATTAAGTTGGGTGTGGATTTTAAGTTTCACACGGCGGTGAATTATGTGAGCAAGGTAGGAGGGAAGTATGTTGTAAATAATGAGGGTACTTATGATATAGCCTTATGCAATATAGACGTGGCATCGGCGGCACGTGGACCGCTAAAATCGCTGTTAGGTCATAAACGAAAAGAGTACGAACCATCAAGTTCTGCCCTTATTTTTTATTGGGGAATGAAGTCTGGTTACCGCGAGCTAGATGTGCACAATATTTTTTTCGCACGAGATTATAAAAAGGAGTTCAATAGTATTTTCAAACAAAAAAAGATAGACGAAGACCCAACGGTGTACATCCACATTAGCAGTAAGTGTAATACAGACGATGCTCCCCAAGGTGGTGAAAATTGGTTTGTGATGGTGAATGCCCCGTATGACGATGAGCAAGATTGGGATACAATGATCGGTCAAGCCCGTACGAGTATTGTAAACAAAATAAGCCGTAACCTAGGTAGAGAGATAGAAGCAGATATTGCGGTAGAACATAGGCTTACACCGCAACTAATTATGAGCAAAACGGGAAGCTATAAAGGGGCATTGTACGGCACGAGTTCTAATAACAGAATGTCAGCGTTCCTCAGACAAGCCAATTTCAGTTCTCGTCACAAAGGTTTGTATTTCTGTGGAGGGAGTGTTCACCCAGGTGGTGGTATTCCATTATGTTTGCTCTCTGCTAAAATAGCAACAGATATTATTCGTCGTGATTATTAAGTTTATACAAAAACATTTTTATACACTGCTACTGGTTCCTTATGTAGTAGGTATCATAGGTATGCTCTTACCCGCGAGTAGAGATTTTTTTATGAGTCTCACACCTGTAATGTTGCTTTTTAGTTTTGTGCTGGTAGTAACTGAGGAGTCTAAGTGGATGAAATTTAATGCTCTTCCACTGGTATTCATCTGTATTTGTGGTTTTGCGGTAGAATATATTGGGGTGAATTATGGATACCTTTTTGGTGATTATCAATATGGCACAACCCTTGGACCTAAAGTGTACGGTGTGCCGCTTACCATCGCTATGAATTGGGCAATGTTGTGCATCGCTTCTCGGAGCTTGGTCAATTTGGTGACCAATAAGGCGGTTATGGCATCGCTATTAGCGGCAGCTATAGTTACGGCCTATGATGTATTACTAGAACCTGTGGCCATCCGTTTTATGTGGTGGTGGTGGGATGGAGTAAATGTTCCCATTTTCAATTATATATGCTGGTTTGTATTCTCTTTTTTCTTTCAATTGTGGTTTAGGAAAGTTCCTAAAGTTACTGGCCGTAGTTATTGGATGATATTGGTACACGCAATTTTTTATTGGATTTTGTTATTAATGTAAGATGAAGTTTTTTTTACTACTTTTCTTAATGTTCTCAAGCCCATCGCTCTCAGATGTACGTGCCGTGTATCAGAGCCAGAATAAGACAAAGGTATTGGCGATGCTGAGAGTGCTTGAAGCTAAAAGTAATTTAACCACCGACGAGCAATGCTACAAAGCGGTGTTTCTGTGTATGAAGGCAGACTACCTTACTTGGCCCAACGAGAAGCTGGCAGCATTTAAAAAAGGATATGGTGACTTGAATACACTGGTAAATTCTAATCCTCAGAATGCAGAATATCGGTACCATCGATATATGATAGAAAAACACACACCTTCTTGGCTTATAGAGCAAAGTCATATGAAAGAGGACAGAGCCTATGTACTTGCCAATCTTAAGGCATCTCACCCTATGAGTGCATTCATCCGCAAAACAATAGAAAAGTAGTTACTTTTGTGCGCCATGAAACGAGCATACATTGTAGATGCAGCACGTACCGCTGTAGGAAAATTTGGGGGCACGCTTGCTCCAGTTCGCCCTGATGATTTAGCAGCAGATGTGATTAGAGCCCTCGTAGCTCGTAATCCTAATTTGGATGTAAATGAGATAGAAGATGTCATACTTGGAGCAGCTAACCAAGCAGGAGAGGACAATAGAAACGTGGCTCGTATGAGTTCACTGATGGCAGGACTACCCGTTACCGTTCCGGGTCTTACTATTAATAGATTGTGTGCGAGCAGCTTGCAGGCTATTGCCGACGTATCTAAGAATATCGCGGTAGGATATGGAGATATATTCATAGCGGGAGGAGTAGAGAGTATGAGTAGAGCTCCATTTGTAATGCCTAAGGCGGAGAGTGCTTATAGCCGAAGCAATATGGTATATGACACGTCTATCGGATGGAGATTTATCAATCCTAAGTTGTCTGATATGTATTTTCCTTACCCGATGGGTGAAACTGCCGAAAATGTCGTAGAAAAGTACGGCATTAGCAGGGAAGAGCAGGATGCATTTGCTCACCACACCCAGCAGAAATATCAGCACGCATTAGAAGCAAATCGATTTGCTGATGAGATAGTACCTATACACATTCCCCAACGCAAAAAAGATGATATTGTATTTGCTCAAGATGAGCACCCGAGATTAAGTAGCTTAGAGAAGTTAGGTAGTCTTCGTCCTGCATTTAGAAAAGGCGGTACGGTGACCGCGGGTAACTCCAGTGGAGTAAATGATGGTGCGGCGGCTTTGTTGGTAGTAAGTGAGGATGCGTTAAAACGGCACAATCTGGAACCTATTGCTGAGGTAGTGAGTAGTGCTGCTGCCGGAGTACATCCTGATATTATGGGAATAGGGCCGGTACCTGCCACACAAAAAGCTTTGAAACGTGCAGGAATTGGAGTGCAAGACTTAGACCTTGTAGAGTTGAACGAAGCATTTGCAGCTCAAGCCATAGCGTGTATGCGAGATTTGGATTTGAACCCTGATATTATCAATGTCAATGGTGGTTCAATAGCTATTGGTCATCCATTAGGTGCGAGTGGTGCTCGTATCACAAGTACATTGTTACACGAAATGAAAAAACGTGACGGTGTAAAATATGGACTTGCTACGATGTGTATCGGAGTAGGGCAGGGGGTAGCCGTGGTTTTCAAGAAGTGCTGATGATTTTATTGTAAACTTGTTTGTACAACTAATGACATACACTTGTGGCCAGTAAATGGATAAGTGTAGATTTTACTTCACAATATAGAAACGGATGAAAACAAAAAAGGCGACCATTTGGTCGCCTTTTTTTAAACTACTTCTTTTGAGATTAATATTCCCAAAGATCGTGCTCAAGGATGAATAGGTCATTCTTGATTCTGTCACTTTCTAATAATGCTTCTACACCATCGTCTCTGAACTCTTCAAACATTGCTATGTCAAGATCGTACATGTTACTTTCTTTCACAACGTAGCTGCTGAATTTTCTCGTTTGAAACCAGTGATCAAAACTAATACGAGCTGCATCATTTTTTGAATTGAATACTTCTTCTTGAGCAAGTTTATCTCTCAAGTCATCCATTTTCAACCAGTACAAGGGTACTTCACCTAACTCAATACCCGACTCAGTGAGTGGTTTGATAAGCGGAGCGATTGCGATGATACGTGCTCTAAAGTCTGAATAGTTGTAATCAAATATCCAGTCTTCCATGATACGATATTTCACTATCTTAGAAGGTTCGTATGTTTCTTTTACCGTAGTTTGAATCAAATCATAAGGATCATCTGGGTTATCTGGGTTAGGAATCATTACCGTTTGCTCGATACTGATTTCTTTTTCAATGTCCTCTGGAGTTTTGATACTTGTAAGTGAATCATTAGCATAAGCAGATACTTCACCGTTCATAGCAGCATTCCATATTATAAGATAGAATGGGTTACGTGGCCAGTGCATTACTTTGTTTTGCTTCTCACGTACATCGATGACACGGTGTATACGTTTACTCCATTTTACGTTAGCCTCACGAATATAGCGATACGGAACAGCTTTACGCTCCTTAGCCGCTGTGTGCGGATATGTGTAATCCTCATAGCTACTATTCTGTGCTTGGGATGCACCTGCAACAAAAATACAGGTCATAAATATTAACAATGCTCTCTTCATATCTCTCTATATACTCCGCAAAATAACGAATAATTATTCAATTTATTATCTTATCGTGATTATGATTGGACTTAAGTTGGCTTTGAAACCATATTTGGCTTCAGTTGCACGTATGCCTTCTATAAGGATACGATCGCCTGGCTTAGCCCCTTTTATCAATGATCTCATTTCTCCTGTAAGTGTACCTCCATTAGCAGTTTTCATTACTGGAGGCTTTCTTTTGTACGCCATAATCAATTTGAATCCAGTAACCCTATACTTCAAGTTGTAAGCAAAACCAGCACCCATTGATGCGATGATAGCTGATTGTGCACCTACTGACGCTTTACCTTTTGGCAAACCATCGTTAGGGATACCACCTAGCTGTGCAGTTGGTTGTGGTAAACTACGAACTCTAAATTTCTGAGAACCTACAGTCTTTGTTTTACCATCTCTGGTAATAGAAGCTGTAATAGTTACTTCTTTACTCGTGCTACCTGGTACTTTAGCGTTATATTTCCCTCCACCAAGTGACTTAAGATTAAGTCCAGGAGCCGAAATTTTAACATCACTAGCAGCGAAACCGGGAACAGAAATTGACATAGGATTGTCTATACCTTTATACAAAAGGTTCATTTCTGTTGCAGCAATAGTAGCGGCAGGTTTGAATACAGTGAACTCTTCTTCGAAGGTGAATTCTTCGTCCCCTACAACTATCTTACCAGCGAAGGTTTTGATACCTACACCACTTGCAGGGCGTTTAAATTTACCCATACCTGCTTCGGTTGGCACTTTAGTGTCGCCAACATATATCTCAGGTTCTCCAGTGGAGTTTGATGCAACAAGCAAAATATCTGCTTCATAGTTCTCGCCTTCCATTACGTAGTTAGATTTTGCTAATACCTTCGCAGAAAGTTTATCAAACTTAAAATCTTTAGCGTCTACTTGTGATGCAAGTTTCTCTAAAACGTCAGCTTCTAAAGTTTTGGCATCATTTTTAATTCTTGAAAAGATAGCCATTAATCCAGACGCGGGTACGTGCTCTAGATTTTGTGAAACCCAAGTAGCCTTTTTTGGTCCGTCACCTTCGGGATCATCCGCCACTAATTGGCAAGCATCTTCTACTTCTTTGTAAACCTTTAAGTCGGTAATTGTAAATAGAGAATCACTATCATCTGGTTTTAATAATGCTAATAAATCAGTTCTAGTTTTATTGATTCTATTTTGGAACTCAACTCCGTGTTTTTCATTTACAAAGTAGTTAGCATGCTTTTCCATTTGATCAGCTGCGACTAGTTTTCCTTTGGGATCGCCATCTACACGTGCCTCTTTGGCGTCTCCACCACCGTACAACTTTTCTATGTCTAATTTTACATCATCTACATACTTGACAAAGTCATCAGCTATTTTCTTTGCTTGCAAAGCACGGTCCATAAATGGTTTTGTCTTTGCTGGTTTCTCGTCCAATTGAGCTTGTAATGCTGACATAGTAGCATCGTTTTTAGCATCAATGTTGGTCGCTGCTCTATTGAAACTTACTTCAAATAAATGAAATGAGTCTAATATTTCTTTTGATACGTTAAGGGCAAGAAGTGCCATGAGTACTAGGTACATCATGTTAATCATCTTCTGCCTTGGTGACATCTTACCTCCTCCGGCCATAATTTTGAATTTTTAGTTTTATAAATTTAATTAAAAATTATGTTGCTTAGTTGTTTGGACGCATAGCGTTCAACATACCTCCATACACCTTATTGAGATTTTGTATGTTTTGGTCAAAACTTACTAAGTTGTCATTCAATGTTTGGTTGATACTTGATACTTGTGAAGTTGTTTCTTTAAATGTTTCAGTAGTTTCTGCAAGGCTGTCTAATGCACTTACAGCTCTACCATAAGAAGAGTTCATTCCAAGGATTTGCTCGTTCGCTTTTGACACATTATCTGCATACTCTTTGGTAGCAACAGTTGCACCACTCAAATCAGACATGGCACCTACATTGGTAGACAAGGAGCGTAAACCTGTTCCTAAGCCTTCTATAAGGTCAGAACCAATGTTAGCATCAGCAAGCATTTTATCAAGGGCTTGCGAAGTACTATCGCCAGATGATAAAGAATTAGAATCACGACTTTCTCCTTCCATTCCTGCTAGCTCAGGATATACGAGACTCCAATCCCACTCTTCGTGGATAGGTTCGAAAGCGGATATGAAAAATATAAGTGCTTCAACACCCATACCCACAATTAGCATAATGTCAGCTCCGGGATAGTGTTGAATTTTGAATAAAGCTCCAAGGATTACTACTGCTGCACCTATACCATAGGCTTTCGCCATTACGTTTTTACCTGTTTTTGATTCAAAGAAACTTGCCATAATAATTTTCTAGTTTGTTATTTATTTTAATATAATGTTAATGTAATTTTTGGTCAAATATAAAAACGTATTTGACTTTGTATTCGCTTGTAATTGTTAAATTAATTTTACGAGTGGGGAGTTAGCTAAATATCTGATTTGCTTCGGATTATCTAGTGTCGTTTGCTGATCTACCAATGTATGTTTGTACACATCTGAATCCTACATAAGACTTAGAGGTATCTTGATACTCATAAGATCTAGAACCGTTTTGGATGAAGTATGCTACATCTTTCCAGCTACCACCTCTAGTTACTTTACGCTTTAAGGTAAGTGGTCCATCGTCTTCAGCGTCATATTGGTAGTCAGAGTTTAAATCGTGTGTAAACTGATGACTTGACTCATCGTATGCTGATATAGTCCATTCTGCAACATTTCCGGCCATATTGTATAACCCATAATCATTTGGGAAGTAAGAGTCAGCTCTCACTGGGTACAAACCTCCGTCAGACATATAGTCACCTCTGTTTGGCTTGAAGTTAGCTAGTAAGCAACCTTTACTATTTCTAGTGTAAGGACCACCCCAAGGGTACATGTTATTGTCACGACCACCTCTGGCAGCAAATTCCCACTCAAACTCTGTAGGTAGTCTCCAGTTCTCAGTGATAGGCATATCTTGAGACTCCCAGTATCTGTTCAGCCATCTTGTTCTCCAATTACAGAATGCATTGGCTTGGTGCCAATTGATTCCTACTACTGGATAATCATCATATTTTGGGTGATTAAAGTAATGACGTGCCATTGGCTCGTTGTATGAGTATGTAAAGTCACGTATCCATACCAAAGTATCAGGATAGATTGCTCTCGTTTTGGTTACCAAGAAATCTGCTCTGTTAGACTCTAAGTAGCTTTGACGTGCAGCAGCTTGCATATCTACATACGTGTAGGTATACTTTAATTTTCTAATATCCCACTGTTTTCTGTGATCGTATCTTTCTTTACCAGAGTAGAAATATCTGTCACCGTGTTCGTCATAGAACTCATCACGGTCAGCCTCCTCCTCGTAATCAAGGATTTCGTAATCATCGTGCTCATCTTCCACCTCTATAGTGAATTCCATCTCACGTCTTAATAAACTATCTTTTACGTACTCAACGAACTGACGATACTCGTTATTTGTAATCTCAGTATCATCCATCCACACAGCGTGAACAGAGATTTGCTTATTAGGTGCAATGTACGTGTGAAAAATATCCTCGTCACTTTGTCCAGTATGAAAAGAACCCGTTGGGATATAAACGGTGCCGTACGGTTGTGGGTGAAACCACGGACGTCTTCCTTGTACTCCTACCAACTCTCCATTGTCTCCAAATCCGCATCCAATTAGCGTCATTATCGACATCACTACAAGTGCCTTTGCTGTATTTCTCATATATTTACTCTTTTAAAAGTTTGACAAATTAACATTCAAATGTTTAGAAAAACAATCTAAATGTAAATTTAGAATCTTAGTTATTAACGTGGTTGTTGGTTGTATAGTATTGTTTACTAAAATATTTTTTATAGAAATCGAACGCTCTCCTTAATGATTGTCTCATCGGTCGCATAATTAATCGGTATGCAGTACCTTACAAATATCTCGTGTGTACCGTTACTTACGCGTTGGATATTAGAAACTGTAACATCATAAGAGTATCCTACTTTTATTTTGCCTGCTTGATAACCCATTAGTACCGATACTGCATCCATATTGCCCCATTGCCTGAAAGCAAGACCTCCTCTGAATGCTCCCGAAAATAATGCAGTTACGTTCAAATCTACTTGTGGTTTATATGCACCATTTAACAATCCATACTTTAAAAGCATTGCTGGTTCCAGTACTGTACCTCCTGATAATTCCACATCTGATCCAGCTATGAGGTAATAGTGTGGCACAAATAGGTGAAATATAGATTGGCCATTGACTCCTGCAGGAACATCATACAATGGTTGAGTTACATTGGTCACAGATAGGCCTGTGTAGAAATTTTTCAAAGGTGATGAACCCAATCTCTGCGTTTTGTACATTACTCCAAGATTCATGTTGAGTTTAGACTCAGAAGCAGATAGCTGAGGCACAAATGGATCTCCAATATCTTTTGCAAGGAAATTTGGGTTATCCCAACCCCATTGCCGAATGCCAATTCCAAATCCGCCACTTAATTCGCTATAGCCACCTTGTATCTGCTGTTTGAAATTTAGGTTAGCCATAAAACCAGTAGATACCGTAGAACCTAGTTGGTCGTTTATCACCGTTAATCCAGCACCTATGAACTGATTGGCGTTTAATTTAAAAACGCTATTCACATTCATATTATAAGTAACAGGTGCTACATTTGTTACCCCAATCCCTGGTTCTGCATTCGTTCCTCTTACTCTTGTGTCGTCCGTATATTGTCTCCACTGATGGTGGGTAAGGCCAGTGATACAAATTTCGCCATAGGCGTGACCTGCGGCTGCAGGATTGTATGCTTGTATTACATCTTTAAAATGCGTGTAATAAGGATCTTGCTGTGCGAAAGTGTTTACAGAGACGAACAAAAATAGAAACAGAAATGCTTTTTTCATATGTAAGAAATTCCTAAAATTCAGTAAGGTACAATATTAACTAAAAAATACGATTGGTTATTGTCATTTAATATGAAATACTAAAATTCTTAAACAATCTTCTTATTTACTGCCTCAATTATGGCCGTAAAATCTTCTTTAGCTATGCTTAAAAGTTCTGCTGCTTTGGCATTCAGCTTGTCAGCAAATGCACGATCGGACAGGTCTTTGGTGTTGATACGTACATTCATGCATGCACCTTCCACAGCAGTAAGGGAGCACAAGGCACCTACGCCTGTATCGGTTACTGAAGCCGGGTTGCCTATATCTAACATGGCTTGCAATAGCTCAAGAGAACCATAGGCTGTCTGCATCACTTTGTAGGGTACTTCGGCAGCGTATTGGCTTGATTTTTCGATGGCTTCTTTACGTGCTTCTTTTTCCTGCTCAGAGTCTTTGGGCATTCGGATAGCATCTATAATGCGGTTGAAAGAACGGGTGTCTTCATCTACCAAATAGAGTAATTCTTGTTTAATGGCTTGTCCTTTTACCGCCCAATCTGAAAAGGTGGTCGTCTGCTCTTCCCATCCTGGTTTGTTGGCCGATAGGTTGGCTACCATAGTGCCAAGTGATGCTCCTAGAGCTCCAACGTAGGCTGCAATACTTCCACCGCCGGGTGCCATACTTTCACTTGCGGTTTCGTTGGCCAGTTGCTTAGCGGTGAGGCTTACCAATTTCTCATCCTCATCACTACGCAGTTGATATTCTATAATTTTCTTTTCGGGGTCAAATGGTCCTAACTCGTCAAGGCCCAACGACTTCACGGCGATATGAATGAGTTCGCTATCATCTACGCCCAATGATCTGCCTTGTTTTTGGAGATAATGGCGGCCAGCATCCAGCATTGCGTTAAGCGGAATTAGACCTACAAGCTCACTACCTGTAATGCGAACACCACGATCGATACAGCTTTTTTGTACTTCGTCAAAGAAAGTATGGATAGGTGTGATATTAAAATTAGTCAAATTAGCACTCACCTGTGCTACATCATACTCATCTATAAACCATCCGACGGCTTGCACCGCTTTGCATGTGCCGGATATACGTACCGATTCGCCATTTTCGTCTTTAATTATTTTTCCATTGTAAGGATTACCTTCTCTTGCTACCCTGCCGGTCTCTCTTACATCAAAGGCAACGCGATTAGCAATACGTGTTGACTTGGTATTGAGGTTTATATTATAGGCTATCAAAAAATCTCGTGCTCCAATAGTCGTTGCTCCGCTGCGAGCACTATACTCTGCCGGGCCAAAATCGGGTTTCCATTCGGGCTTTTTTATTTTTTCAAAAAAACCTTCGTACTCACCTGCACGAATAATGCTCAGAACGTTTCTTGATGTATTGGGTTGCGAAGCTCCATATAAGTAGGTGGGAATATGTGTCGTTTCTCCTACTTGCTTGGCAAGTTTCACCGCCCACTCTGAGGTTTCTTCCATAGAGATATTAGCCACGGGGATGAATGGGCATACATCAGTAGCACCCATACGAGCGTGTTCACCTGTGTGCTTGCTCATATCTATGAGCTCACCTGCTTTTACAATGGCCTTATATGCCGCATCTACCACGGCCTGTGGTGTTCCTACGAAGGTAACCACGGTTCTGTTCGTAGCGGCTCCGGGGTCTACGTCTAGCAGCTTTACGCCATCTACACTTTCTATCTCGTTGGTTATCTGCTTTATAATATTCAGGTCCCTTCCTTCACTAAAGTTGGGTACACATTCTATGAGTTGCTTGTTCATGGTATTTTATTGGGTGGACAAAAATAGAATTCGTACCGAATATATAGCGGTATGAATAGCATTCAAAATATATTTGCCTACTGAAGTGAGATATGTATTAGAAATAGCGTACGATGGCACCCATTATCATGGGTGGCAGTCACAACTAAATGGTACTACCGTGCAAGAAGCACTAGAGCTGGAGCTGTCTAAAATATTAGGGTCTAAAATTAACATTATGGGATGTGGACGAACCGATGCGGGGGTTCACGCTTCACATTTTATTTTACACTTTGATTATGCCGAGGTATTGCCTGAGCGTTTTTTGTTTCGTATTAATCAAATGCTTCCTTCGGATATAGCGGTGTATGACGCCTTTGTGGTAGCAGATGATTTTCATTCACGTTTTTCGGCTACGTACCGTAAGTATGTTTACAAGACCCATTATCGCAAAAATCCATTTCAGTCTGGTGGTTCGCTCTTCTTATTCCAAATGCCTTCGGTGCAAAAGATGAATGAAGGATGCCAATTACTGCTCAAGCATAATGACTTTGCTTCTTTTTGCAAGAGAAATTCAGATGGTAAAACAACTATCTGCAACTTGATGTTAGCTGAGTGGATAGAGGTCGATTATGGTTTTGAGTTTCACGTAAAGGCGAACAGATTCTTGCGTAATATGGTGCGAGCGTTGGTGGGAACATTATTAGATGTGGGATATGGAAAAATATCGCTGGACCAACTGGAGCAAATAGTACAAGACAAAAAAAGAAGCAGTAGTGGCAAGAGTGTCGCTGCCAAAGGGCTTTATCTAGAAGAGATAGGATATAACTGGGATGAGTACAGAAAGTAAAAAAGGAGGAGCGGCGTTTGATATGAGGCTAATAGCCCGTATTATTCGTTTGGCAAAGCCACACCGTAAACTCCTATGGGGGTCTATAGCATTGGTGTTATTCCTCACCATCTTAGCACCTATTCGCCCTATGTTGGTAAAGTATACCATCAATGATGGTATGACTGTAGGGGATAAAGATGCCATTTTCTATTTCAGTGTGTTGCTACTGGTGCACCTGGTTGTGCAGAGTTTTACGCTCTTTGGTCATACCTACGTTACCAACTTACTCGGGCAAAGTGTTATCAAGGATTTGCGTATGCGGGTGTATAATCACATTCTCTCGCTCAATTCTACTTTTTTTGACAAGAGTAAGGTCGGTACTTTAATTACACGTTCGGTTTCTGATGTGGAGACCATTTCGTCTTTCTTTTCCCAAGGGTTTATTTCTATCGTAGGTGACTTAGCACAGATTACCACCATACTGGTGATTATGCTCGCTACCAATTGGGAGCTTACCTTGGTATCGCTCACGGTACTACCTTTTTTATTAGTAGCTTCAGAAATATTCAGACGTGGCGTGCGTAAGTCTTTTCAGATAGTAAGGCAACAGGTTTCCAAACTTAATGCTTTTGTGCAAGAACAAATAGTGGGGATGGAAGTGGTTCAGATTTTTGGTAAAGAGGACCAAGAGTTTAGAAAATTTGAGGTGATGAACCGTAAGCATAGGGATGCTTACAAGCAGAGTATCTATTATTATGCGGTATATTTTCCTGTGGTTGATATTCTGAGTAGCTTGGCCTTAGGCTTAATTATATGGTGGGTGGCAGGTTCGCCGAGTATAGCAAGTGCAGGACTCATTGCAGAGTTTTACTTATATGTTCAGATGATATTTAGGCCGATTCGTTTCATTGCTGATAGGTTTAACACGATGCAAATGGGAGTAGTAGCGAGTGAGCGTATTTTTGAGTTGATAGATGATGACTCAGATAAGGAAGCTAAAGGCGATGTGATATTACCCCATATTAGTGGTGATATCCAATTTGAAGATGTTTGGTTTGGGTACAACGATGATGACTATGTGTTAAAAGATGTAAACTTTAGCCTAAAAGCCGGGAAAAGCTTGGCAATAGTAGGAGCAACGGGTGCAGGAAAGTCGAGTATTATCAATCTCATTACACGACTATATACGATACAAAAAGGGGCTATACGTATAGATGGACATAATGTAAATGACCTCAATATAAAATCACTCCGAGACCAAGTAGGTGTGGTATTGCAGGATGTGTTTCTATTTGCAGGAAGTATAACCGATAATGTAAACCTAAGGAACGAGAGCATAACGCAGGACAACATGAATGCTGCTGCGGCGAGTATAGATGCTTTGGATTTTATACAAGCACTAGACCAAGGGTGGGAGTATAAGGTAATGGAGCGAGGAAGTTCGCTCAGCGTAGGTCAACGCCAACTCATCAGTTTCATACGAGCTATGGCAGCCAACCCCAGTGTGCTCATACTAGATGAGGCCACCAGTAGTGTAGACTCCGAAACCGAGGAACTCATACAGCGTGCTACGCAAAAACTAATGAAAGGACGTACGAGTATCGTAATAGCTCACCGACTAAGCACGGTAAAAGAGGCAGATACCATCCTAGTGCTAGACCGCGGTAGAGTAGTGGAGCAGGGCAGTCACGATGAGTTACTTGCTCAGGAAGGGGCATATCACGAGTTTTTTCAAAAGCAATTTGAGCTCACGTAACTACACAAACGGAATCCTGCAACTTTCTCATTTTTGATAAATATCCACAACATTGGTAATCTTATGGTAGTCGTTCTATTTTTGACCCTTCAATAAGTAGTAATGGCGAGAGTAGTATCGGGTATCAGACCAACAGGAAAATTGCATCTTGGCAATTACTTTGGGGCGGTTAAAAATTTTTTAAAAATGCAAGAAGAGCACGATTGCTTCTTCTTCATAGCTGATATTCATTCACTTACTACGCATCCTACACCTGCCGATTTGCATAATAACGTACATCAGGTATTGGCCGAGCATTTGGCTATGGGCGTAGACCCCGAGAAATGTGCCTTGTTTGTACAAAGCGATGTGCCTGCTATAAGCGAGCTTTATACGTTTATGAACATGAATGCGTACATCGGAGAGCTAGAGCGAAGTACATCTTTCAAGGATAAAATACGTACGCAGAAAAATAACGTGAATGCTGGCCTACTCACTTACCCCGTGCTCATGGCGGTAGACATACTGGTACATCACGCGGAGATGGTGCCTGTGGGCAAAGATCAACAGCAGCACCTGGAGATGACACGTACGTTTGCCAATCGGTTTAATCATATGTACGGTACGGACTACTTCAAAGAGCCACAAGCTTATAGTGGAACAGGAGAGCTAGTAAAAGTGCCAGGACTTACTGCCCAAGGTAAGATGAGTAAGAGTAGCGGTGATGCCGATACCATTATGTTTGACGAAGAGGAAAAAGGGCTTCGCAAAAAAATAATGCGGGCGGTGACGGATAATGGTCCTACCGAACCGGGACAACCTAAGAGCGAAGGACTTCAAAACTTATTTGATATTATGGAGTTGGTGTCCGAACGGAGTACCATCGAACATTTCGATGCCTTACATCAAAATGCGACGATACGTTACGGTGATTTGAAAAAACAAATTGCGGAGGACGTAGTGAACTTTGTATCGCCCATAAAAGAGAAAATAGACCACTATAAACAAGACACGGCTGCACTAGCCAAAGCTGCTAAAATAGGAGCTGAGAAGGCCAATGAGAGTGCCGAAAAAACCCTGAAAGAAGTCAGAGAAATCATAGGCTTCAAGAAATTTTACTAAGACCAAAACGAACAACTAAAATAAAGAGATGCACATAGCTATAGCAGGAAACATAGGAGCAGGAAAGACAACACTCACTAAGTTATTATCAAAACATTATGACTGGGAGCCCCACTACGAGGCTATGGACGATAATCCATATATCACCGATTTTTATGATGATATGACCCGCTGGTCATTCAACCTACAAATTTACTTCTTGCATACACGTTTTAGTAGTTTGATACAAGCCAAAAGTAATCCGAAGACCATCATTCAAGACCGTACTATCTATGAGGATGCTTATATTTTCGCTCCTAACTTACACGCTATGGGACTCATGAGTACGCGTGATTTTGATACGTACCAAGCACTTTTTACCAATATCAAAACGAGCGTAAATGCTCCAGATCTTATGATTTACCTGCGTAGCTCTATAGGCAATATTGTAAGTCAGATTCAGAAACGCGGTAGAGAGTACGAGGACAGTATCAGACTAGATTACCTCAAGCGACTAAACGAGCGATACGAAGCATGGATAAGTACTTACAAGGACGGCAAACTGCTTATTATTGACGTAGATGATATCGATTTTGAAAATAATCCGGAACACCTAGGTGAAATCATCAATAAGATAGATGCTGAGGTGAATGGATTGTTTTAATGCAAAAGACGAATCCCCTATCACAAAAAAAACCGATGCAGTTGCATCGGTTTTTTTTGTGTCTTATGAGATTTGGTTATCCTCGCTCTAGGAGTTTGAGTACGGTCCAGGCGGCTTCTTCGCCTTTGTGGCCGTGAGTGCCTCCGGAGCGTTCTATGGCTTGTTGCTGATTGTCCGTAGTAAGCAAACCAAAGGCTACGGGTATATCGTGTTTTATGATCACATCGCTTATACCGTTGGCTACAGCATCACATATAAAATCAAAGTGTCTGGTCTCGCCTTGTATCACTACGCCGAGACATATTACTGCATCAAAACCTTCGTTGGCAAGCTTGTTGGCACCATAGATGAGTTCATACGAGCCAGGAACATCCCATTGCTCTATATTACTCAGTGGTATACCTGCTTGTAGTAAGGTGTGGATAGCACCTGCCTTGAGTTTACCTGTAATCTCGGTATTCCACAGTGCGGTTACTACACCTATCCTGAAATTGTTATGAGGGAGTTTGATTTCCTCATTTAAGAACGTCTGATTTGCGTAATCAGCCATTTTACGTGCTTATTGAGCAGCTTGTTTGGCAGCTACTCGAGCTATTCGAGCTTCTACTTTATCTGCCCATTTACTATCGGCATAATCTGCTTGTAATTTTTTGTATGCAGATTTGGCATCGCTTAGTTCACCAGCTTCTTCATAAGCAGTCCCTGCTTTGAGCAGTGCGTAAGGTGTTGTAAGCGTGTTGTCTCTCTTTTTCGCAGCTGTGATGTACATGTCACCTGCTTTTTCAAACTGATCAAGCTCCGAGTAGCAATCGCCTTGTAGGGTAATGACTTGTGCAGCCATTAGCTCGTCAGACATTGATGCATCTTCTAGGTATTCCAATGCTTCTTCATACTTGCCTTGCTCCAATAGGATACGACCGGTATAAAACGCGGCTCTATTACCTGCAGCAGTAGAACCATAGTCATCTGCCACTTCACGCATACCTGGGTGCAGTCCGTCTCCATTGAGAGCGAGGTTGAGTGAATCTTGTGCGAAGTATCTCTCCGCAGTAAATATACTCTCGTTGGCTTCAGCTTCTACGCCTGGCGTGTATACATTCTGATAATAGTATAAACCTGCTACCAATACGATAAGGGCGATACCCGCTATCAGAATATTGTTTTTGTTGGTGTCAATGAATTCTGATATAGACTGTATACCTTTATTCTCTATAGATTGTTCTTCTGTGCTCATTTCTTCTTAAAAAGTTTGCGAAAATATGCTTTTATGCGATTTATGTTCTGTATTTACAGTATATCCTAGTCTACGATAAATGGATACTCCGTTTCGTATACATCGGTATATATTTCAGAGGCATCTGGGAAAGGAGAGTTGTCGGCAAACTCTACAGAATCTGCTACTTCTTTTTCTACCTCTTCTTCCATAGCATCTAGCTGCTTCTGAGTCATGTACTTTTTGCTCAATATGGTTTTCTTCACAACCTCTATTGGGTCTATTTCCTTGTAGGCAGCAACCTCATCCTTAGTACGGTACTTAGCAGGGTCTGACATAGAGTGGCCTCTGTATCGGTATGTTTTTAATTCCACAAAAGTGGGTCCTTTACCGTCTCTCGCTCTCTTTGCCGCATTAGCCATACTCTCATGTACCGCTTCGCAGCTCATACCGTCTACCTGTTCAGCAGGCATTTCGTAACCCAATGCTATTTTAGATATATCCAGTACGTTGGTAGTACGCTCTACTGAGGTTCCCATCGCGTAGTTGTTATTTTCACAAATAAATACGACAGGTAAGTTCCATACCATAGCCATATTAAAAGTCTCGTGCAATGCACCTTGACGTACCGCACCATCTCCCATATAGCAGAATACTACTCCGTCTTCTCCTTTATATTGCTCTGCAAGTGCCATACCAGCACCTAGGGGTATTTGACCACCTACGATACCATGACCACCAAAGAAATTGTGTTCCTTGGAGAACATGTGCATACTTCCACCTTTTCCTTTGCTACAGCCATCTATACGACCAAATAATTCAGCCATCACCTCATTGGCAGACATACCCATAGCCAAAGCGTGGCCGTGGTCTCTGTAGGCGGTGATTACCTTGTCGTTGTCTTGCTTGGCAGATGCCATTCCTGCAACTACTGCTTCTTGTCCTATATATAGGTGACAAAATCCTCTGATTTTGTTTTGTCCGTACATTTGAGCAGATTTTTCTTCAAATCTTCTTATCAATAACATTAATCGATACCAATCGATGTAAATTTCTTTAGTGTGCTTTGCTTTTGCCATTTTATATTTGAAGTCACAAAAATAACAATCTTTACTATCTATAAAACACCATTGAAGGTACAAAAACTCACACTTGTTTTTTTTAAAAATCATTCGGATTTCAAACTAGAGACCCAAGATGATGTAATTGCTATAGCAGGACTAAATGGTGTAGGCAAGACGTCGGTGCTGGATGCACTGCATTTTTTGTGTTTAGGTAAGTCATACTTTAGCCCTACGGATGTGCAATGTATACAGACCGATGAACAGCAAGCGGGTATTTTGGCTACGCTAAATGACGGCGAGGAGGTGCAGCTCAAGGTGAAGTTCAAACGCGGCGGTAGAAAAGTTCTTGAAAAAAATGGGGTTCCCTACAAGAAACTTACCGAACATATAGGTCAGTATCTCTCTGTGGTCATAGCTCCGGGTGACATAGAATTGGTGTATGGTAGTAATGAGAAACGACGTTCGTTTATCAATCAGATACTTAGTCAGGTAGATAAAGATCACTTGCATGACTTGGTAAAGTACAATAAACTGATGGATCACAGGAACAAACACCTAAAGCAAGATTATGTAGACGCCGCCCTAATACAAACGCTCGATATGCAGATAGCTCCATTGGCTCAGCAAATATTCGAAAAACGCAGGAATTTTCTGCAAGAATTCACACCCACCTTTGAGCAGAAGTATCACGCCCTATCGGGCGAAAAAGAGAATGTTAAGCTGCAGTACACCAGTCAGTTGGCTACTGCAACGTATGATGAGTTGGTGGAGCAGAATAGGGCTAAGGATCTCGCAGTACAACGCAGTTTCAGTGGTATACATAAGGATGAGTTGGATATAGAGATAGGTGATCTGAGCTTAAAAAAATATGGCTCGCAGGGACAAATCAAATGTGGACTCATTGCCCTAAAGCTAGCCGAGTATGATTACCTCCGCGAGCAGAAAGGGGTGCTGCCGCTGCTACTGCTAGATGATATTTTTGAAAAAATAGACGAAGAACGAGCTCAAGTGCTCACTCAGCTTATCAAAAAGAATAACTTTGGACAAATTTTTATAACCGATACCAATGCCAATAGATTATCTGCATTTTGTAAAGAAATAGGCAAGCCACATACTACCGTAATACTCCAATAAGCGTGAAAGAAGAACAATCCATCAAAGACCTCATGAAGGTGCTTTTTAAGTCATACAAACAGGGTGACAAGTTTGATGAAGTACGCGTGGTGAATAGTTGGGAAGAGGTAGCCGGTAAAATGATAGCCCAAAAAACCACCAAACTATTCATCAACAAAAAGATGCTATACCTTACCCTAGATTCTCCTGCGTTAAAAAATGAATTGCGGTATCACAAACTTGTTTTGATAGAAAAGGTGAACACCTTTGCAGGCAAAGAAATCATCAACGACATTAAATTTTTCTAAACACACACAATGACACATAAAATAGCACCTTCTGTATTGGCGGCTGATTTTGCCAATTTGCAACGCGACATCGAAATGGTAAACGAGAGCGAAGCAGACTGGTTCCACATCGATATTATGGATGGCGTATTTGTGCCTAATATTTCATTTGGTTTTCCGGTGATGAAGGCCATTCAGAAGCACGCTACCAAACCGCTTGATGTCCACCTTATGATTGTGAATCCTGATCAGTATATACAAGCATGTGCTGATGCTGGAGCAGAAGTGATAACGGTACACTACGAGGCATGTACGCACTTACACCGCACGCTGAATGCTATACGTGAGGCCGGTTGCTTGGCGGGTGTGGCTCTCAATCCACATACGCCTGTACACCTACTCAATGATGTGTTTAAGGAAATAGACCTCATTTGTCTTATGAGTGTGAACCCCGGTTTTGGCGGACAAAAATTCATAGAAAACACCTACACTAAGTTGCAACAGCTTAAAAATATTTGTGAAATGAAAAATCATCAGCCATATATAGAGGTAGATGGCGGAGTGAATGTAGAAAACTATCAAAAATTACTGGAATGCGGTGCCAATGTATTGGTGGCGGGAAGTGCCGTTTTTGCCAGCGAGAATCCGACGAAGACTATTTTAGCACTGAAACAATAGACGCCCAATAATTGCGTTAATATTCTTTTGAAACGTATAATCATATTATATGCTATGGTGCTATGCACCACCATAGGCTTTTCTCAGGCGGTAGCTTACCTATCTGGCAAGGTGACCGATGCCGAAAAACAACCTGTTTCTCTAGCGTTTGTAAAAATACAAGGAACTTCTTTTTCTACCAATACAGACGAAGATGGGGTGTACTCTGTGAAAGTGCCTGCCAATCAGGTGGTGACCATCTACATTACCAACGCAGGTGAAGTCATAAAAAAACAAATAGGGCCTTACAGCGTAGGAGGAAATTTTTATAAGAATTTTAGGTTCAGTACATCCTTTTCGCTCTCGGAAGTAGTGTATAGTATAGACAAACTTCGGAGTCGCCCTATTATTAGTATAAAACCAAAGAAGATAGAACGCTTTGCCACACCTGGAGGCATAGAGCGTCTGCTAACATATATAGGCCCTGGAGTAAACACGGCTGGCGGTGACCAAGGGTCGGCCTATAGTGTACGTGGGGGCAATTTTGATGAAAATTTGGTATATGTCAATGGCATAGAGGTGTACCGTCCGTTCTTAGTGCGTGGTGGGCAGCAAGAAGGGTTGAGTGTGATAAATGGCGATTTGGTAGAGGATATTAATTTTTCGGCAGGAGGTTTTCAAGCTAAGTATGGTGATAAACTAAGTTCTGTATTGGATATCACGTATAGGCAGCCCGACTCCTTTAGAGCTACGTATCAGGCGAGTTTCTTAGGGGCTAATATCCATTTGGAAGATAAGATAGGCAACCGCTTTAGCTACTTGTTTGGGGCTCGGTACCGCAGTAATCAGTACCTGCTCGGCAGTCTTGATGTGCAGGGAGATTATCAGCCGCGTTTTTATGATGTACAGGCTTTAGTCGAATATAGGATTACCCAAGACCTAAGCGTATCGTACTTAACAACCCTCGCACAGAATCGCTACCTCGTAGCACCCGAGAGTAGGCAGACTAGTTTTGGTGGTATTAATAATGCTTTGAGTCTGTACGTTGGATTTGGAGGACAGGAACTCATGGAGTACACCACGTGGATGAATGGACTCAATCTGGAGTATAAACCAAGTGACGTGTTAAACCTCAGTTTGAATACTTCGTCTTACACTACTTCTGAGCGGGAGCATTTCACAGTAGAAGGAGCGTACCGGCTATCTGAGTTAGACAATAACCTAGGTTCTGAAGATTTTGCCCAAGAAAAAGCACTACTGGGCATAGGTTACTTCATAGACCACGCTCGTAACGATCTGCAAGCACAAGTATATGCTGCCAATCACAAAGGGCGGTATCTTCGCAAAAAATCTAACATAGAATGGGGTGTAGGCTATACCAACGAGCGTATAGTAGACAAACTCAAAGAGTGGCGATACAATGATAGCAGTGAGTATAATATTACGACTAGAGCTACAGGGTCGGACAATGAGATTATACTCGACGAATACCTCAAAGCTGATATATCCTTGAGCAGTTACCGGGTAAATGGCTACATACAAAACAGCCAATTGCTAAACAGAGAAACTAACCTAAAAGCAACGTATGGCATACGCAGTAACTACTGGAGTTATAATGGTGAAAATGTAATCAGCCCAAGATTACAACTAGCTTGGGAGCCCAATAAGCGATATAATGATAGCTTGCCGTACACTACTTCAGACAAAAACTACGACCGTGATAGTCTAAAAAAACGCAATTGGCTACTCCGATTTGCTACGGGATACTACTACCAACCGCCTTTTTACAGAGAGCTCAGGGGGATAGATGGAGTGCTCAATCCTAATCTCAAGGCACAGCGGTCTATACATTTTGTGGCGGGTGGTGATATGAATTTCAAAGCGTGGGGGAGACCATTCAAGTTTATGAGCGAGGTGTATTACAAGCACCAAGACCGTATGGTGCCGTATGTGATAGACAACGTGCGTATACGTTACCTCGCAGAGAATAGCTCTCAAGGGTATGCCACAGGAATAGATGCTCGGGTAAATGGAGAATTCATAGAAGGCATAGAAAGTTGGTTTAACATGAGTGTGATGCAAACCAAGGAGCGGATATATTTTACAGATGCAGATGGGCAAGAGCAGCTGAGTGATTGGTTACGACGACCTACAGACCAGCGGGTTAATTTTTCTATTTTATTTCAAGATGAGTTGCCGAGCAATCCAAGTTATAAGATGAACCTGAGCCTGATATACGGAACCAAGATGCCCTTCTTTTTTGATGCGGCCAATCGGCAACAGCCAGGTTTCAATATCCCGGCTTATCGTAGGGTAGATATTGGGTTCTCTAAAGTGCTGATAGAAGAAGGTGCTGCCAAGCGGCCCAATTGGCTCAAAAATACGGAGTCATTATGGGTGAGCTTGGAGGTGTTCAATCTCTTGGAGGTGAACAACACTATATCCTATATGCTCATCAAAGATTTTAGCAATACGGTGTACGGCGTACCCAATTATCTTACTGGCCGTAGGATAAATCTGAGGTTTATAATGAAGATATAGGGAGTCTAAACCTGTAAATCTTACACCCCTTTTTCCTTCTGTGAAATGTGGCTTAATAGCCCCGTAGGTAAATTATATGTGAATAATAACAGAAAAATTACCTATCTTCCGACAATATGAAATTATAAATATGATGAAGAAACCCTTTTTATGTCGACTATGAAAGGAGTAAATTCTAGAAAAGAACAACTATTAGCCACCCCCGGAGAGATATAGTACTCCTCAAATCACTTGCCTAATGTTGAATGCGGAGAATGATTTTATGATTTTGTGACATTTTAAATTTTTAAAAAATTAATACATCATGAAACAAAAAACAAATCAAAGAGAGGTGAACTCTATACACACACACACACACAGCGAAAGCTTAATTTAGGGCGTATACTACTCATTATGGTCTTTTGGGGATGTATCTTTACTACACCTGCTATCGCTCGCTCAGAACGACCTGACTTAAACGATGATTTTGATGATGCTCAAAGAAAAGAACTATGTGAGCTAATGGATGAATGGCTGACCACACACTTAATTGAAATGCATGGAGATGATTTCGCAAGAATGCACACGACTAATGACTATTTAAGATGGCATAGAGATCATTTCAAGCACATTGAACATTTTTTAATGATGAAGGGTAAAACACAATACGTACCATTTCCTAAATGGGATCCGGCAAAGCCAGTTCCAAGTTATTTTAATGGGTGGGAAGCAAATGGTACAACTCCATATAATAATATCTCATCTAAATGTATAGGTGGATTTAATAACGGATGTAGGCCAAGAGAAAATTTTAGGGATGCAGGTAGCGGTGCCTTAGATTTTGGGTTTAACCAATCTGGAGTTTTTGATGGAGCAGCAGCAGGGTCTGGATTTACACAAGACAATCTACCACTTCCTACTTTTTATGATCCTAATGGAACATTATGTACTTTTGGGGCTTGGAACAATATTAATACGTACAGCAATCATCAACAAAATAACTATCATAATGCAGGTCATATAGCATTTGATAAAAATTCCCCAGCAACTGTAGTTAATGATTTTTCAATTATGGGCACTGGTTTTGGACAGAATGCTACAGGTGGTTTTGAAGCACTAAATAGAGCGGCAGGTGCCTTTATATTTTGGGCGTGGCACGCTCATATTGACGATATGTGGTGGGACTGGGATGTATGTAAGAAAGTTAATGCAAATGCTTACACATATAGCAATGGTTTAACAATTACATCTGGAAGTACAGTAACATGGGATGACCCTAATACTCCGATTAAAATACAAGGTGATTTAATAATTGAAGAGAATGCAACGCTAATCATAAAAGATGGACAAGTGGTAGAAATGCTGGACGAGTATTTTACAGATCAAAGTTGTGATATTATAGTAAATATGGGGAGTTCAGGAACTGCTGGAGGAACGCTCCAGATAGAGAATGGAGCAGTTGTTAGGGGGATAGTGTCCATGGGTAGTGTTACTGGAAGTCAAAGTACTTACGCAAATGGAGTAAACCCAATTAATGGTTTGCCCAACTTCGAACCCATTTATGACGATGGTCAAGTTTACTATTTATGTAAATGGTCTGGTATAAAGGTATATGGAGACCCCGCTAAATCTACCCAAGCTTTAGAGCATGGAAAAGTGATAGTAGATGGTTCAGCATCTGAGGTGCTTTTCCAGTATTCTAAATCTGCCATAGAATCCATAAACGGTGGTGTGATTCAGTGTACCAATGCTCGTTTTAGAAATTGTGATAACGCCATTAACATTCATTCCTATACTGACCCTAATCCTACACAGGAATTAGAATCATTCATTACTGATTGTACATTTGAGCAGTTGGATCAAATATCTAGATATGTGGAATTTGATAATATGTACATGCATGACCTACATGATTATAGTCATTTAGAAATGATAAAATTATTGGACGTGGAAGGCTTGCACATCTCTGGATGCACATTTATCAATAGTGATCCTAATACCTTTTCCTATGACAATAGAGGGGTAGGAATTTCTAGTTTAAATTCTAAGATATATGTACATAATTCTGGTAACCAAGGGATAGATGAAGAGACACAATGCCCTACCTACGATGGTCAGGTTAGCTCCTTTGAAGGCTTGTCTTTTGGAGTAAATGCAGGTTTTTATTCCCCTATATCTCAATATATAGACGGAAATGTAGCAATTCATGATGCCACATTTACCGATTGTTATTATAGTGTACAGGGTTATCAACAAGAAAAAATGACTGTCTATAACTGTAAGTTCAACTATGATGAAAATGTTGCCTTATTTCCAGCTGCTACCACTACAGACCCACAACGTTTTATCTTGCTAAGAGATAATTGGTACAATATAGTTCATGGTTCTGCGATGCTATTAGATCCTATGGATCCGAGCAGTCCTAAAATGTATCAATCTGTAATGAATACTAACTCACCGATTGCTACCTTAGTAGAGATCAATGGGCCTACATATAATAGCCGAAATAATAAGGTGATGCAAAATGAGTTTATCAATACAAATCCTAGCCCTGAGAGTCACGGTCTTCTCTTAAGAAACGATAATTTTAACTCAACAATTACGTGTAATCGTTTTGAAGGGTTTAATGGAGCGATTTATAATTTAGGAAAGCTACGTGATCAAGTAGGCAGGGAACAAGGCAATGATTTTGCTGATCCTCTTGGATCAATGCCAGAACAACATATTAGAACGGATAATATGCCACTTACAGCATTTAGATATGAAACAGCACAACCCCTGGATGTTTCCGGTAATGTAAACGTTACACCACCATCTGGCGGTGAAGAACCGATTTGTAATTTAAACTGTGAATCCGATATAGCGGATGTTAAACAAATAGAAGACATTGGAATTCTCGTAGTTTACCCTAATCCGTCTAACGGAGTTTACCACGTGCAGATAGATGAAAGCTACAATTTGGATGAACTATCTATACGGGTTATAGATAATATAGGTAGAGTTGTTTATAATGAAGTGCCTTCTAGCTTTACCCAGAAAATTTCTATTAGAGATGCTTCTGGCATATACTACTTAGTGTTATCTAATAACAAGCAGATAATAGGTAGAGCCAAACTAATTGCCTATGAGTAGGTTAATGAAAATAAATAGTGGGGGGACTGTCCCCCCACATTTTATTGCTCTTAGACTTGTTCTAAGCAGCATTCTTTTTGTGGTGTATAGTTTTATGTCATGTGCTTATGCACAGCAATGGGACTGGGCGGTATATGGCGAGTTAAATAATTCGTTTTATGATTCTAAAAATTCTACTTATTTTGATTCTATAGGCAACAGTTATACGGTGGTATACACTGGAGAAGAGTCAGTAAATGTAGTCCATACCGATGGATGTGAGTTAGACATCTATCCTTCATTGGGTATAGATGACCTTTTTAGATCGTATTGGCAGTTGGTAAAAAGAGATATAGCTGGACACGAGGTATGGCGATCCAGTAAACAGCTCACTTCAGCTATTGACGATATTATGTTTCAGGATTCCCGTATTCTTGTTTCGGCATATCATTATTTAGGAGATATATATTATGAACTGAATGGTGTCAGGTATAGCTCTACTTTGACAGATATTCGGCTCAACCAGAAAATAGTTTTAGAGTTTGATAATTTGGGAAACCTAGTGTCGCACTACCCCCTTCATGCTTCAAGTAAATCTAAAGACGTATTACCCATAAATGATGACTTTCTAGTGTTACACTTTAATAAGGACTCTGGTCGAATAGTTTTACCAGACACGACTGTAGTTTCTAGTAAACCACTGGATTACTATGGGTTGCATAGAGTAGATAGAAGTGGTAATGTGAAATGGTCTAAATATTTTAATTGGCCATTTATTGCTCCAGGTTACTACAAACCAAATCAACGTGTAGCTAGTGGAAAATTTATCTATTATATACATAGAGTTACTTCTGCTACGCGACTATATAAAATGGACTTAGATGGTAATTTGCTAGATTCTGTAGATATAGATGCTAATGCAGAGCGAGTAGTGGCTGATTCAAAAGGAAATATAATCGTTACAGGTAATTTTTGGGGAGATTTTAACTTCCAACGTCAAAATATTTCTGATGCAAACACTGCATCTCCGTTTATTCTAAAACTAACGGATGATCTGAACTACTTGTGGCATTACAACCTTGCTGAAAACGATTCAAATAGCCGAATAGAGTACATTAAGGTGAATGCAGATAATCAAATAATGGCGTCTATATTCTATGAAAATTTCAACACATTGGAAGGTAAAGTAGTTCCATCACAGCAATATATCTTTGTACAGTTAGAAGAAGATGGCAGTTATATAGACCATCAGGTGCTAGATGTAGCGGTAGGAAATTTTCAGCCATTACACGTATCTGATTTTGCCTTTGTGAATAATAAAGATATTTACATAGCTTATGATAGAGAAATTCCCATTTCTAGTGGATTAAGCAGTACCAATATTGCAAATGGCAATAGCGTAATCGCAAAACTAAACTATCAAGAATTTGAACTTACACATAAAGAAATTTCGTGCAAGAACGACAGCTTAGCACTGGCAGCAGATAGTGCATTTATTAAGCTGGAGTGGCTCGTGAATGATAAAATGTACTTAGGCAAAAAAATAAGGCCAGTTGTCGACAGTTCGGGTTTGTATCCAGTTCAGATTAATGCCTATATCAATGATTCTGTCTTTCGAAAAATTTGTGATACAGTTAGAATCAGAGTTGTACCGATAGCAAATTTTAATGTTTCGGATACCGTAGTATGTGCTTTTCAGCCTATTTCATTTATTGACGAAAGCATTTCACAAGACACACATTCAACAAATGGCCAAAAATGGGTCTGGACATTTGGAGATGGAGAGACTAAAACAGTCCTGAGTCCTGAGTCTAAAAGTCCTGTGTCACAAGTTTATAAAACTCCCGGCACCTACACCGTTTCACTTTTCTACTCCAACGGATACTGCGATAGCACACTCACCAAAAATCAGTATATCAAAGTAGTAGATGCTCCTGCACCGGGTTTTAGCATAGAT
>Ga0209138_1000258_pt1 | contig 54858 bp, 38 predicted proteins | sample SaaInl3SG_22_DNA_FD_184645 | JGI IMG/M metagenome (GOLD analysis project Ga0209138, IMG submission 184645) | Marine microbial communities from expanding oxygen minimum zones in the Saanich Inlet - ESP_153SG_22_DNA (SPAdes) (version 2) | ecosystem: Environmental > Aquatic > Marine > Intertidal...
AAAAAGTTAAGCTTTTAAGCCGCCTGTTTTTTAAGGGTAATTCGCATCCCTAAACTGGTAAGCTCTAATTTAACTTTTGTATTATCTGTTTCAACTACCCTTCCCGAAACCCCTGAAAAAGGTCCTTCAGTTATCGTATGGGAATCCCCTACAGATAAAGTAGTTACTTTACTATCGTTATACACCCCGTTTAGATGATCCTGCATTAGATTAATCTCAGAGAAAGGAACAACCGCTGGTTTTCCAAGGAAAAACAAATACCGTACAATGCCGCTGCACGCAAAAACTTTATTACGCTCTTTACCCTCCAACTCAACCATCACATAAGAAGAAAGAAGGGGTTTGGTTACTTTTTTCTTTCGATCGGAATATTGTTTTACTAGGGTAATTGTTGGGCAGTAGTTTGTAATTCCCATAGCTGAGAGCTGGGTAGCTACTTTAAGCTCCTGTTGAGGCTTAGTATAAACAACAAACCACTTTTTTTCCATAGCTTTTATATAATTAAAAACCCCTTAAAAAATTGAAGGTTTACCAATTAATTAAGGGGATTAAATTTTTATCAAACGTATTTCCAATCATTAATGAGTAACAAAAGTACTTGATACTAGCTAAAAAACCAAACTATTTATCAAGTTTTTTTAGTATTTGCTTTTAATTAACAAAAACAAAGTGTGTCATTGAAACAAACAACTAATTAACAATCAGCTATTTAAAAGAGTTTTAGGTTCCAACACAGAACCTAAGGGGCCCTCTAAAAAGAGGGGAAGCGAGCCGAAGATGAGCAGGGGGTGTAAAATCAAAAGGAGTTATTGCCATGTACCACTTGATAGGGTGTATCTAAAAAACTAAAAGAAAGCCGCTTAGTTACAATACTGATCCCGAGTTGCTCTGGCTTGTTCAAATCCTTTACCCACCGAGGTTTGCAAAAGCGGGCAAGCCCCAATGGGATCTCCCAACTTAATATAAATAAGTGCTTTTATGAATTCACACTTTCCATTAAGTGGATTAAGATCATTGATCACTACATCAATTTGCTCTTCTGCCTTTTCTAGGTTGCCAATCATATAATTGGCTGTAGCTGCATTTTCATAATTTCCGTAGTCTAATGGATTTGCTTCTAGAGCCTTTTCAAACTGCTCAGCGGCTCTTTTAAAATCCTTTTTGTTAAAAAACTCAATCCCTTGTGATGAAAACTGACTTCCCAAATTTATCCCCTTAACTCCTACAGCTATTTGACTATAGAGTCCAAGAATTTCTGGATTTGATGGAAATAGTTCTCTTGCTTTTTTAGCACGCTCTATAAGGATTGAATCTCTAGGTGGATTAATACCCCTTGCCACCATGAGATAATTTTTCCAATTATTTAAATCATTTTTAGCTGTTAATAGTTCAAATATTTTCTCAAGAGCATCTTTATCTCTAGTCTGAGCTATTAAATTTAAATAGTGAGAGGAATGTAGTGAGTTGTTCGGTAAACCAAGAAAAGCTTTTTCTGCATAAAACTTGGCCTTATCAAGATTTCCTTTTCCCATATATATTTCACTTAAAAGAAATTCAGAGTAAAAAATATATGGATTTGCTAATACCCCTTTTTCAGCCAATTCCAGAGCTTTATCATACTTCTTTGCATTTAAGTAATACCTAGCCCTAACTGAATTGATTGGAAGTGTGGTTACTGTGATATTTGGAATATCGGGTACAACTTGATCTACTTTATTCAAAGGGAGACTATATTTATTTGAGTTAAAATCCTGTAATAGAACCATCTGCCCCTTTAAGGATTCATATACTTTGCTATTCACATATAAGCTTGGTATCAGACCAATAAATACTAGAGATATAAAGACAGGGGTTAAATTATTTTTTGTTTTAAGAGGGTCCGTAGACCCTTTATACATTTGATAGTATGATACAATAAGGGCCATTATAGCCGTCCATACCACAAGTACTTGTGGACGAGCAATTGGAAAATTTAAGTTTGCATCTATAGAATATACCGCAAGTGCAACTAAAAGCAGAAAGACAAACGTTTTCTCGTCTATACTACTTTTTGAGTGTCTTATAAAGACAAACACATAATAAACTGCCCATAAAAAAACACCTAAATAGAGTAAAAATCCTATGATTCCTAATTCAGCACCTAACTGAATAAAATCACTATGGGCATGATAAGGAACAATATAACCGTTCATGTTTTTGGATTCGTAATCAATGGATTTAAGTTTCCAATTCCCTAGACCTGTACCAAAAATAGGATTGGAAGCAATATGGGTAAAAACGTCTTCATAATACCGTAACCTTTGTTTTATAGATCCATCATTATTTGATAATGAAATAGTAGCTGCTCGGGAAAGAGCATCGGCTCCTTTACTGGCAATTACTGTTTGATTTATTGTAATAGCAAGTAGAAGGGGAATTAGAATATATCCTAAACTTAGGAGCGTTTTTGTGCTTTTAGTATGATTTAAGTATAATATTACTTGTAATGAACTATATCCAACAATAATTAATCCTAAAGCAATAAAAGAAGCCCTTGACTGAATCATAGAAAGAGAGAGCATGGCGAAAAAGACTAAAGAAGTAAACAAAACTTTAAAGCTTGTTTTCTTTAGTGTTCCAATTAAATAAAGAACAAAGGGAATTTTAATCGCTATGGAAAAAGCAGTTATGTTTCTGTTGGCAGTTACACCTTTCATGGAATTTGGATTAATAATGCCATTAGTGTTTATCATATCTATGGCATCTACTAAAACTGCATAAATTTCAACTGATAAGATGATTGAAAGTGTCCAAGAGATAAAACGTGCTTTATTTTTTAAATTAAAAAGCAGGATCGCCATAGAAAGGAACATAAGAAGCACATTGAATTGTCGGGAAATATTTACAACTACTTCTGTTGAATTTATAGCGTAGAAATAAGACAACCCTGCCCAAAAAATAAACGCAATATAGAAAAGGGAGAAATAAGGAGTCAATACCTTAGATATGGTCTTTTTGATTGATTTTCTATAATAGAAAAAAACAGCAAGGCTAACCAGGTTCAAAAGATTCATGACCAACCATTGTGGAGCAATTCTATCTACTGCTTCCCAGTTTGGAACAAATCCTAAAAAAAAATAAAGTATGAGTATTGTATATGAAATTAAATTTATTGGCTCAAAATTTGAGGCTTTAGATTTATCCATTATTATTTTTTTAAAACTTATTGTATAAAATTAGACATTATTATAGAAGTATTAACTTTAACATATGGAAAATAATATTTTGGTTATAGCTTTTGTGCTTGGTTGCCTGTTACATTTTGGAGTTCAGAGATCATTTATTTTTTTTGGAAAATTTGATGACATTAATTATCGAAGTACACATAAAACCTTAGCAACACGTTCAGGGGGAATCGGAATATTTTTGACTGTACTTTTTATAGCGTTGTATTACTATTTTCGTGGGATAGAGATTTTTGACTATTCCCTTTTTATCCCCCTTGGAGTCATTATTGTGACAGGAATTTACGACGACCTCTATAATGCTGACTTTAAGTTAAAATTTATTTTACAAATCATTGTTGCTAAAATTTTAATTGACCAGGGCTATGTAATATCAAATTACCACGGTTTATTTGGACTACATGAGGTTAGTTGGCTATTGGCTCAAGCCTCAACAATTTTTGTTTTTTTAGTAATTGTCAATGCAATGAATTTTATTGATGGAATCGATGGACTTGCCATAACTGAAGTGATAAAAATAATATTGTTAATTGAATATTTTTGCTTTGAATTTACACCAATTGCACCATTAGGAATAATAATAGTAACCTCTATTTTTCCATTGTATTATTTTAATTTCAAAAGATCTGATAAAATATTTTTGGGTGATGGTGGATCTCTTTTTCTTGGAAGTGTTATAGCAATATATATTATTTATGTTCTAGGAAATAGTTATGATTTCAAATCAACCTTAAATATTAATAAGGCTCTATTTGCAATACTAATTTTAATTTATCCTTTATCGGATTTATTACGTGTCTTTATTATTAGAATACTAGCTAGAAAATCTCCTTTTGAACCAGATCAAAATCATATTCATCATTTTCTTCTTAAAAAGAATTTAAGTCCTTTTAAAATTTTACTCATAATAAATATAATCTCTACTTCAATTTTATTTTTGAGTCTTTTATTTAAATAAAAAAACCTCCCCGAAGGGAGGTTTTAATAATAATTCTACTAAATATTAATCAATATAGATTAAATTCCAGCAGCTAATTTACTGATTTTGTCAGGAGTAGTTCCTGCAGCATCAGCAGTATTTGCAATTGGATCTAGTCCAAAAAATACTTGACTACTTAAAGGAAGTCTTTGGGGAATTATACCTATTGCAATATTAGCAGCTTTTATTTCAGCAGCTGTTGCAGGTGTAGCAATATCAGCACCAATACCTAAAGAGTGCTTCATATTTGCTACTGTTCCTCCAACTCCAACTTCTTTACTTGCAGTCAATTTAGGAGTATTAGACGCTGATACAACAAAAGAAGTTCCGATTTTGAAACTTGTAAGATCTGCCAAGTCAGTATCCTTTGGATCACCAATTGTAGATAATGAACCAGGTTTAGTAGATGTAAGAGTTAATAAAACGTCATCTCCTTCCATAATATCATCAGCCGTAGATGCAGTACCATTGATATTTATACCAAGGTTTGCTAATGTAGCTGTTACTGTATCTGCAGCGGCCTCTTGCTCCCAACGTGTGAGCGCAGTCCAAGAAGCAACAGTAGTTTCTGCTGGTTTTCTTAAAACAGTAACCACAATTGCTGCATTATCAAATTCACTTCCTAATCCTCGAGTGTTCATCTCAATAATACCATCACTAGTGTTGGCTGATTCTAAAGCTTGATTAGAAGCTCCTGCAGTAGAGGTTGCAGTACCAGTATAAGCTGTCGCCGCTACTGCAGTTGTACCAAGAACTATTCTATCTTCAATTTCATCCGCTAAAAGAGTAAAAGAATCAGTAAATGTACCTCCAAAGTTAGCAGTGAACTCAGTAACATCAGAAGCTGTAAAAGTATATGTTGGAGTAGCAGTTGCAGACCCGTTATCTGATGTAACATTTATAGTCCCAACAGAAAGTTTAATCAAATCTCCTATTCTAAGAGTACCTGAGGTAAATGAAACCGTTCCAGTAGGATTACCCCCTACTGAAGAAGTAGCTGTGATACCCTTATCAGCTAATAAATCTGATGATTCGGTTATAAATCTAGCTAATGTAGCACCTAACGTACCTTGTGCAGTACCGTTAGCGGCTGGAACATTTGCTCCATCTATAGTAACTTTAGTAATAGCACCATCAGTAGATCCAAGATTTAAAGTTCTTTTAGAATATGTTCCATCACCTCCATTTGAATCTGCAGCTGCATAAACGTTTGCAGCTGTATATGCTGAACTCAATTCAGTTGAAACTCCAGCAGCAGTTACAGTAGCATGTTCATCTGTTTCGATGTAAAAAGTACCAGCAGCTTTTGAAGCTTGACCTTGAGCACCGAAACCAGTTGTACCCCATACCGCTTTAGCAGCTTTTATCCAAGTGATTATACTTGCAGGTAATTGATCAAGAGTTACACTTTCTGCAACTGTTGTTAATGCACCAGCTGCAGAAGCAGCTTGGACAGTAGATGTCAGCTTAGCATTACCATAAATTAGAGCTCCAATTACAGGTGCTACTGTAGGTTTATTTGCAACAGATGCAGCTACCGCTGTAGATGGTGACGTTAAAGCAGCCATAGTTATAGTTTCTAATTTGTCATTGTCTATGATACTCAATTCATTAACATCGTCTAAAAGATCAGCAGATACTGAAGTCAGTTTAGTATTACCTGTTAACTTCAAAGTAGCTTCTGGTGTACCCGCTAGAGTTCTCCAAGCTTTGTGACCAAGAGTTAATTCTTCAAGTTTAGTTGTAGTAAGAGTAAGATCTCCTAGTTCACCAGCAGTTACTAAAGCATCTAAACTACTTGCTCCTGTTCCATCAAATGAGGCGAAGTAACCATCAAGATTAACATCTTCAACATTTGTGTTACCACTAATAGTTATCGCTATTTCTGTTGGTTCTGTAACCGTATATGCATCATTTCGTAAATCAAGAACTTCTAAAGCTGAAAACCCTACAGTAAGATCAACTGAAGATGCTACTTTATGAACTCTTAAAGTTTCTACACTAGTTAATGATGTAGAAGAACTCCACTGATAGTCAGGAAGAACAACTGTAGTAGCATCGTTTGCAATAAGTACTCCTTTGGCATAATTAGCCAAAGTTACGTTTTGTGCTCCCGAAATAGTTAATGCTAATGCATTGTCGATAGTAGCTGTGGTTGCGTCTTCTGTAGTTAATGCAGCAAGATCGAACGTAGTAGCAACATCATCATCCAAATTGATTGTAAGGGCATTGCTTGCAGTAACAGCAGTTCCATCAGTACCAGTTATTCCTCTTTGAGAAGCTGTAGCAGCTCCACTATATCTAACTAATTCAGTTAGAACTAAAGAACTAGAATCCTCAAGATCAATTGTATTTGATTGAACCGTAGTTCCTCCGTCTGTTGAAGTTGATACAAAAGGTAACTTAGTCAACACAGGAAAACTAGCAGAAGTAATTAAATCTGATTCTCCAGTGATAATTTCCAAAGAACCTACAGAAGTAAGTGCAGGAAATGAAATATCATCTCTTGTTTCCCAAACCATTTTTTTAGAAACTGATCTTAGTTTGTCAAAAACTAAACCATCTGATTCAAAATCAACTATATCGCCGTCATATTCAAATGCACCAACAACTGCAGTAATTCTAGTAGCAATTGAATCTAAATCAGCTCTATTCATTTCTTCATTTAGAACGATTTCAACATCATTATTGATAAGTGCGATTTTTCCACCTAAACCAATTGCGATGTCAAGCTCAGCTTGATTAGTAATTGTAAGTTTTTGTGAATAAACGTTGTTTGAAGATAGAATATCAGTAACATCGTTTGCAACATCAGAAAGAGCATCTGAAACAGTGTTTAAATCTTCTGCACTAACAACATCTTCAAGAGCAGTTTCTAAGTCCTCGATATCTGCAACTACTCCAGCTAAACCATCATTAACGGCAGTATTAATTTCTGCAGCAGAAGGAATCTCTGATAATGCAGACTGAACATTGGCTACAGTTGAAGATAATTCTGCAAGTTGACTTTGAACCTGAGACAAACCAGCAACCGTTGTTGCCAACGCTGAAATTTGTGACTCAAGGCTACTAAATTGATCGTCATAATCCTGACATCCTACTACAAGTAGCGAAGCGGCCAGAATTGATAAAAAACCTTTTTTCATTTGATAAAAATTTAATTAATTAAAATTGTTTTTGTGCATTAGTGCACAGGCATGTGATTGCAATTTCCATGCCAAAACAAATTATTTGTTAAAAAAAGACTAAAAAAGCTGGAGTAAAAGTTCAACTCTATGGTTTACAGCTAAGCATGCTTCGGGTTTAGATCGAAGATTATCCACAATTTTAAAGCAATCCTTGATTCTTAATTTAAAATATAAATCAAGAATCCCTAAATTTAAAAAAATAAACCTTCATGAAAAAAGTCTTTTCGCTTTGTTTTGCTCTTCTCCTATTCAATTGTCAAGAAAAAACAACACCCACCAACACTCAGCTTCTTCAAAAAGCCCAACGCATTCATTTAAAAAGTCTGACTCTAGACACACATGACGATATCAATGTCGCTAATTTTACAGAACAGCTCAATTACACTATGGATACTGATACGCAGGTAAATATCCCAAAAATGGAGGCTGGTGGAATGGATGTAGCGTGGTTTATCGTATACACTGGTCAGGGAGAATTAAGCGCTGAAGGATATAAAAAGGCAGCAGATAATGCACAATCAAAGTTTGATGCCATTCACCGCTTGGTAAATGTATACGCTCCAGATAAGATTGGCTTAGCAAAATCGAGTGCTGATATAGACACGCTTCGAATGATGGGAAAAAAAGTAGCCATGATTGGAGTAGAAAATGCCTATCCACTGGGTGAAAACCTAAACGAAGTAAAACGCTATTTCGATTTAGGCGCACGCTACATGTCTTTAGCGCATAACGGACACAATCAGTTTTCGGACTCCAATACAGGAGAATTTGACAATACCACCATGCACAACGGAATCAGTGAACTGGGAAGAAAAGTAATCGATTCTATGAATTATTATGGAATTATGGTGGACATCTCCCACCCATCAAAGGAATCAATTCGTCAAACTATTGCTCATAGTAAAGCACCAGTGATAGCTTCACACTCTGGTGCAAGAGCCTTATCAGACCATCCCAGGAATCTCGATGATGAACAATTGGAATGGGTGAAAGAAAACGGAGGAGTAGTTCAAGCTGTTGCCCTAGCACTATTTGTAAATAAAGAAAAACACCAAAACTATCAAGCTGGTGTAGACTCTGTTTATCGAAGTACTGCGGCAAAACTTGGAATAGACTATTTATCTCGGCGTGAACGAAATCAGCTTTCCGAACAGGAAAGAGTGGTGTATGAAGAAGAGTGTAAGTCCCTTGAGACTGCAGCTGCACAAACATTAGAACAACTGAAAGCAAAAACGCCTCCTGTTAATGTGGCTGATTTTGTGGATCATATTGATTACATCAAAAATAAAATTGGCATCGACCATGTCGGTATCAGCTCAGACTTTGATGGAGGCGGTGGAATTGAAGGTTGGCAAGACGCTTCTGAAACCTTTAATGTAACCTTAGAACTGGTGAAAAGAGGCTATACCGAAGAGGAAATTGGAAAAATTTGGAGTGGAAATTTACTTCGGGTTCTGGACCAAGTAGAAGCCGTCGCAGCAAGTTTACAGAAAGAATAAAAACAAAGGGGCAACTAAACACCCCCCTAGCCCCCCTTTTTAGGGGGAAAGAAAGTCGTCCTGTAAGTCCCCTCTAACAAGAGAGGATTTATAAATGTTAAGTCGTATGTCCTTTCTCAAAAACTACTTATCCGTTCAAATATCGGTATTACTTCAGCGTTTTCTGAAAGTACAATAAAAGAGCGGTAATTGCTTGTCTTATTTCTAGAGTAGAAGCGGTATGATGATTGACCATAATAGAAAACACATATTTAGTTCCTTTGGGGTTAACCCAATAGCCAGCTAAATTGTGATTATGACGTAAGGTCCCTGTTTTGGCATAAACTCCATCCAATCCTTTGTAAGCTTTTAGTGTTCCGGAAGCACCACTCTGAGGAAACAGCGTTTGAATTGTTTCCCACGGGAGTTCTTGATGAATTTTTTGAAGAACCGCGACCAGGGTTCTAGGGGTCACCATATTGTATCGTGAAACCCCAGAGCCATCGACCCATTCCAAAGGGTCTGGTAACCAAGAGCTCCATTGATGTTGTAATCCTTCAATAGCCTTCTCTGTCTTAAAAATACCGAGTTGTTGGTTGGCAATCATTAGCAATAGCGCTTCGGCAATTCCGTTATCACTGTCCTGGAGTAAACCTTTGTAAAGACGTTCTTCTTGGTCAGTATATAAGGGCTTCCATATTAGAGAGTCTTGGTGCTTGGAGAGGGAAAACTGTGCATTGGTCGCCTTACCTAAAAGGTTTATAAACAAAGAGTCGTTGGGAATAAAAGGCCGATAGAGGGTGTCATTCCTTTTCCAGTTTTGAGGGTTATAGCCGAATTTATTTTCAAATCGACTTCGCTCAAAATTTGTAATAGTACTGTCTATATTTGCAGTAAATAGAGGTGTTAAATAAAGCCCTGAATCACTAAGTACAGCAGAAACACTATTGCCATAGATGGGAAATACACTTCTAGGCGCAGCATAGTAATATCCATAGTCGTCCCAAGACCAACCGGAGCCCAAAAGTGCTGGTTTAGTATTAGGAGGATGATAAACCCATGTGGTCTTATCTTGAAAAAAATGGTTTAAAATACTGTCCGGATAAAAAGGATGGAATAAAAGAGGATAACCCGTAGGCCTAAAATGAGTAGTATGTTCGTTTTCTAAGGCATATTCAAGAGCGGGGATATGCTTAAATGTTTGAATGGCACCTAAGAACGTAATTAGCTTAATATTGGAAGCAGGGGTCATATAGCGCTTTTCATTTAAGTGAGTTACAGTCTTATTTGAATTCAACTTCTGAATTGAAATACCAACAAAGGCATCAGAGAGTTGGGGTGTGTTTTGAATCTGACGTAAGAGCTTGCGCTCACTAATACGTTGACTACTGAGCAATCCACTCCAAAAAAGAATCCCTAAAAGCACATATGATCTTCTCATTTGATAAAAGTACTAAAAGGGTTTTTTACCTGCTTCTTAAATACAAAAACGTTTTGCAGAAGGAGAAGCAATACCAAGTCGAGCAGGGAGTGTGTTATAACCCTAACTGCATACCTAAATAAAAATTCCGCCCCGGTGCAGGTTCATAAAACCGCCCACCAAAAGCATTCAAACGAATATTATCATAATAAGTCTCGTTGAGTAAATTATTAATCCCTACAAAAAAGTCAAAATTACCCCAAGAAAGTTTCACTGTTTTTTGTGTTTGAAACCGCAACTTTTGAAAAGAATTAATCGCTACACTATTACTATTATTTGCATAGAACTGACCAATATGCTCTCCAGAGAGAACCCATTTCCAATCCGAGTTTGATTTATAACTAAGTTGTAAAAAGGCTTGACTATTCGGTATACCAGGAAGTGCCATACCCCCAAGATTTTCCTCTTTAGTTTCTTCAACAAATTGATACTGTGCCTGGGTTAAGCTTGCTTCAATTTTCCATGGATTCCACTGATAAGCAGCAGCTACTTCTAGTCCATATCGATCTGTGGCACCGGCATTTCGGTAAAAAGAACGCCCAGGAAAGGCTTCTAATTCGTAGGGTAAAATTTCATTTGAACTCTTGATGTAAAAACCAGTTGCTTCAAAAAATCCAGATGAATTTTGTGTTTTCCAGCCCAATTCAAAGTTGATTGCTTTGGAGGGATTTAAATTCAAATTCAGTCCTTCTTCACCCGAAGGATTGGCTGAAAGTTCGGACAGGGTAGGTGTTTCAAAGCTGGTAGAAAAATTAGCAAAAAGGCGATGATTTTCAGCCAAGGCATAGCTCAACCCGATACTCGGATTTAAAACTGTATACTCTTGAGTTTCTATTTCCGAATCAGCACCTAAAGTTTGATAATCAAAACGAAGTGCTGTTCTAACTAAAATCTTTTCCCATTGAAGCTCATCTAAGAGTGATGCACCAAAATTTCCAAAGCGTTCCAATTGAGAAAAGGTGCGTTCACCTTGACTACCCCTTAAATTCATAAAGCGATCTCGTTGGTCCCGTTGGTCATTTCGCTCTAGTCCAAGCTGCCAACGATGGGTGAAGCCAGTCTGCATTTCTTCATAATTTAGACGGGTTCCTACGCCATAATAATTACGAAATAAATCAACAATTCCTCCATTTTCAAATGGAAGTTTTCCATAAAAATCTCTAAAACTATAAAAGGCATAACTATCTAAACTCCATTGGGTGCCCCATTGTTGTTTCCAATGCATTCCTAGCTTAAGTTGGTCAATTTTTTCAAAAGTATCGTAGTCCACATTCCGTTGTCTTGCTTGACGAAAATAAGTTGTAGTTTCTTCCAAGGTTAAGCCTCCTGCGTCTTCCGCTTTGGGGCTATTGGTATAGTTCAATTGAAAATTGAGACTAGATCTTGAATTTAGGCTGTGTTTAATTTTGGCATTGAATACATTCTGCTCTAACCCACTAAAAGTTCTAAATCCATCAGTGGTAGTTTGGTTTATATGAAAAAGCGCTGTTGTTGCTTTTCCTTTAACGTGTGTCGTCAACTGATAGTTTTGATAGGTATAGGATCCTAAAGTTGCTCGAAATTTTATGACTTCGCCCTCCAAGCTATCCAGTGTGGTTAGGTACAAAACGCCTCCTGCGGCATTTCCGTATAAACTTGCTGAAGGTCCTCTTAACACTTCCAATCGACTTAGAAGTCCCAAGGGAAGGTTGTCTAATTGACCTTGTCCATCAGGTGTTGTTTCCGGAATTCCATCAACAATTATTTTTACCCCTCGAATTCCAAATGCTGCACGAGAACCAAAACCTCGTATAGACAATCTTAAATCTTGAGCGTAGTTATTGGCATTCAAAGAAAATAAACCCGGTACAGATCTGAGGTATTCTTGTAATGAGAGTTGTTGCTGAAACCCTTGCAAGGAAACTAAATTGACTGCACTTATTGACCCGGGCATCAAAAACCGTGAGGTATTTAACCTCGGTGCTTCCAAGGCAACCTCCTTTAATGTTATGGTCGTGGTTTGTGACGGGCTTTGCGCTAGTAAAATAATGGGGAGTAATAAAAACATCCCAACGGTAAAACTCTTCCAAATTCTGTGCTGTTGAGAGAAATTCTTTAGCTGCATTTTTTAAATTTGTGCTAAAGATAACGAATATGTATCTCTCAGAACTTGAAGAAATTGTTGCTTATGTAGCTTGCATTGCCATCGTTATCGGCTTTGGAGTCTCAACCTATATGGAAATTAAAAATACCATCAGAGAGGAGAAAGAAAAACACTTAGAGCAAAAAGAAAACGAAGAGAAAATCAAAACACTTATTAGTTATTTCAATACCAAAAAAAAACTACTTGACAATGTTACCAAACTGAAGCAGACGCTGAACCAAGATAAAACCAAAAAATAACACTACATTTGTACCTACAATTGTTATTATAAAATCTATTATGAAAAAGATTTATCATAGTTCATCGTCACGAGGAGAAGCGAATCACGGGTGGCTTCACGCTAAGCATTCTTTTAGCTTTGCCAATTTTTTCAATCCTGAACGCATTCAATTTGGTGTTTTAAGAGTACTCAATGACGATATTATAGCTCCTGGAATGGGTTTTGGAACGCATCCACATGACAATATGGAAATCATTACAATCCCATTGGAAGGTGCATTAGAACACAAGGACAGCATGGATAATATTGGGGTCATCGAAGCCGATGAAATCCAAGTCATGAGTGCTGGAACTGGAGTTTATCACAGTGAATACAATAAAAATAAAGACGAGGCAGTCAATTTATTACAGCTATGGGTATTTCCACATACCCAAAATGTTACCCCTCGTTATGATCAAAAAAGCATCAAAGAACTTAAAACACCCAATGCATTTTATCCTATCGTCACCCCTGACCCAAAAGGCCCTGGAATGTGGATTCACCAAGATGCTTGGTTTCATTTAGGTGAGTTTGATCAAAAAACTGAGATGAACTATACGATTCATAAGCCCGGTAATGGAGTGTATGCTTTTGTTATTGAAGGCGAAGGCACTATAGCCGAGCAGACCCTTAGTAAGCGGGATGCGATGGGTATTTGGGAAGTAGATTCCTTTTCTATTACTGCAAACAAAGATTCACGAATTCTTCTTTTAGAAGTGCCAATGCAAATCCAATAATGCCTAACGAAATCACAGCAAAAGAACTTTTAGCCCTGATAGGCGAAAAGATCCAAACAGGAAATTACACCGATAGTGTGCATAAAATTAAATTACTCACTGCCCACGAGGTAATTGGAAAAATTCTAAATAAAGAGTTTTAACTCCGGTTATAATTACTGATACACACGAACGTAATCGATAATGTATTCTCTTGGGAACTCTAGACTCGTATCAATACTACCCCCAAATGTTCCTCCTATGGCCATATTTAGTATCAAGAAAAAAGGCTTGTTAAAGGGCCAATTTTCATAAGTTCTGACAGCAGGTGCATATGTATAGACTTTTTCATCATCGAGAAAAAAGTCAATATGTTGGTTCTTCCATTCCATTGCAAAGACATGGAAATCATCTTCTACGTTGGGGAAATTTGTAATTTTAGTATTAACCGTTGCTCCGTAACTACTTCGGGTATGAATTGCATTAAAAACCTGCCCAGGGGCTCTTCCTACATATTCCATGATGTCAATTTCACCACAATCCGGCCAAGGGTTATTATCTATATCGTTACCAAGTGCCCAAAAAGCGGGCCATAGTCCCCCTCCAGTAGGTAGTTTCAGTCGTGATTCAATTCGTCCATATCGGAACTCTTGTTTCCCTTTGGTAATGATTCTTGTGGAGGTATATTGCTCTTCCTTTTTTGCAGAAATAATCAAAAAGCCATCTTCTAAACGGTGATTGGTATCCTTATAAACTTGGCGTTCACTATTTCCCCAACCACATAAATCTGGGCAACCATCTCCTAAATCGAAACTCCAATCTTCCAAATTAAGTTCTGTGCCGTCAAATTCATCTGACCAAACTAATTCAAGTGGCTTTTCAACTTCTGGTTGAGTATTGGGAGAAGGAGTTAACACATCAATATCTAGACCCTTTGGCGGTTCTGCGTCCTTCTGACAAGCCAGTTGAATTAATAATAAGCTAAAAATAATTTTTCTCATTTTAACAATATTGGGTTAAAGATACGTGTTTTACTATCTTTACTAAGAGACTATTATTATGGATTTAATTCCCAGTTCCGGATTTACAGTTACATCACTTCTCCGAGGTTTGATGGGTATGCTTTTACTTCTATTGATCGCCTATCTTTTTAGCAAGGATAAAAAGAAAATTTCCTGGAAGACTGTGGGTATTGGTTTATTAACTCAAGTAATTATTGCAATTGGTGTTTTAAAAGTCAATTGGGTGAAATCTATTTTTGAGGGCTTAGGAGGGTTCTTTATTAAGGTATTAGAATATACAGGAGAAGGAGCAAAAATGCTCTTAGGTCAGTTTGGAGATGTGGACCAGTATGGTTTTATATTTGTTTTTCAAGCACTCCCAGTAATCATTTTCTTTTCTGCGTTGAGCTCTATCTTATACTATTTTGGAATCATTCAAAAGGTAGTTGGATTCTTAGCATGGGGACTAACAAAGCTTTTTAGGATCTCCGGTACCGAGAGTCTTTCTGTAGCTGGAAATATCTTCTTAGGTCAAACAGAAGCTCCTCTTATGATAAAAGCTTATTTAGAGAAGATGAACCGCTCAGAAATCTTTTTAGTGATGGTAGGTGGAATGGCAACAGTTGCAGGTAGTGTACTAGGCGCCTATATTGGTTTTTTGGGAGGCAATGATCCTGTTCAGCGATTAGAATTTGCTAAAAGTTTATTGGCCGCTTCTGTTATGGCTGCCCCAGGAGCTGTTGTTATTGCCAAAATAATTTATCCTCAAACAGATGAAATTCAGACTGAGATCAAAGTTTCCCAGGATAAGATTGGATCAAATTTTCTTTCTGCTATTTCAATTGGGACTAATGAAGGGGTTAAAATGGCTGTAAATGTTGGAGCCATGCTTTTGGTTTTTATTGCACTGATTGCAATGTTGAGCGGGATGCTTTCAAGTATAGGAGAATTTATAGGTCTTAATGCCTGGATTGCAGAACATACGATTTATAAAACCTTCTCCATTGAATTTGTTTTGGGTTATTTATTTGCTCCCCTCATGTGGCTTATTGGTGTTGCTAAAGAAGACATGGCGCTTATGGGACAACTTATTGGAATTAAACTGGTTGCTAGTGAATTTGTTGGCTATACCCAACTGGTCGGTTTAAAAGATAGCACTAGTGCCATTCATTTAACCTATCAAAAATCAGTTGTTATGGCAACATACATGCTCTGTGGGTTTGCTAATTTTGCCTCTATTGGAATCCAAATTGGTGGTATTGGAATCATCGCTCCTAAAATACGCAAAACACTCACAGAACTCGGATTCAAAGCCATGATTGCTGGAACACTAGTTTCCTTGATGTCTGCGACCATTGCTGGAATTATTTTAGGATAATTACAATATCCGAACGCGTATTTTTTTCCATGTTTTGATAAGGAAAAAAGCTGAAATGATTGCCAAGACAGAAAGTGGTATCGCAAGCTGGTAATCCCCATAAATAAAGTAGCCCGTTGCAAACATTATGCTGTAAATCAATAAACATCCTAATAACATTGCAATTATTCCAGAAGGGACGGTCCATCCGGTTTCTCCTTTTGTCAAGTCAATGTTTTCATTCTTTGCGTCATCAATTACCTTTTTCCAACCGGGACCTCCGGGCTGGATTTTTGTATAAAAAGATCTTAAAACCTCTTTACTTTCAGATGGGGTAAAATAGGTTGTTGAAAGCCAAACCGTTGTGGTAAAAAACACAACAAATGGAAATTCAGCCCAGCCGGGGAGTAGGCCCTCCACTCCAAATAAAGCTTCTTTTATTCCAAAGGCAGGAATTGCTAAGAGTAACGAAATTAATCCCGAAACAACCATGGCTACAATTTCACTCCATGCATTAATACGCCACCAAAACCATCTGAGGATAAAAATTAGTCCTGTTCCTGCTCCAAATACTAATAAAAGATTGAAGAGTTGCATTGCGTTTTGAAGTAAAAGTGCCAATAAAGTACTCAATATCATCAATGCCACCGTGGACAAACGCCCTACTGCTACCAATCTTTTTTGAGAAGCGTCAGGATTAATTTGCCGCTTATAAAAATCATAAACAATATATGATGATCCCCAGTTTAATTGAGTAGAGATTGTACTCATGTATGCTGAAATTAGTGAAGCTAAAACCAGACCTAAAAGTCCTGTAGGGAGCTTTGTAAGCATGGCTGGATAAGCTAAATCATTCCCCAATTTATCAGGGGTAATATTTGGAAAAGCAGATTGAATACTTTGTAAATCTGGAAACACAACGAGTGATGCCAATGCTACCAGTATCCAAGGCCACGGTCTTAATGCATAGTGCATAATATTAAAGAAAAATGTTGCCCCTATTGCATGATTTTCGTCTTTTGCAGCCAACATCCGTTGGGCAATGTATCCTCCTCCTCCAGGTTCAGCTCCAGGATACCATGAACTCCACCATTGTATGGCTAATGGGATTATCAGCAACGTAATTAATGCTTCCCTATTTCCAAAATCTGGAAGTATCGAAATTTTATCAACTACATTTTCGTGAGCTAATAAGGCTTGTATCCCGCCAACCTCAGGAAGATTCACAAGGTAATAGGCCGCCCAAATAGCCCCTATCATGGCAACAAAAAATAAAATAAAATCAGTGTAAACAACACCTTTAAATCCACCTATAGCACTAAATGTAACCGTAACCAGTCCTGCTGTAATTACAGTCTGCCAAGGCTCCAAACCTAGCATAATCCCACCAATTTTTATAGCGGCAAGTGTAACTGCTGACATTGTGATCACATTAAAAATTACACCTAGATAAATCGCTCTAAATTTTCTTAGAAAACTCGCAGGCTTTCCTCCATATCGTAATTCGTAGAATTCTAGATCGGTATTTACATTCGATTTTCTCCATAACTTAGCATAAACAAAAACGGTAAGAAGACCAGTAATTAAAAATGCCCACCAGACCCAGTTTCCCGAAACACCGTTTGTACGAACAATATCAGTAACCAAATTGGGCGTATCTGTAGAAAATGTAGTTGCGACCATGGAAAGGCCTAACAGCCACCATGGCATATTTCTGCCGGATAGAAAAAAATCTCCTGCGCTCTTTCCTGAGGCTTTAGATACATAAATTCCAATCCCTAGGGATACTGCAAAAAAAAGAAAAATGATCAGCCAATCAAGTGTTGCTAATTCCATAAGTTTTATTCATTTGGTTGTTTTAAAGGTAACTAAAAAAGTGGCTTTGCATTAAATAGTTGTTAAAAGCCTTGAGAATGAGGTGAATTCATCCTAGGTTTGTGCAGTATCACCCAAAAAATTAATGAGGAATTTAATTTCGTATACCTTTTGTTTTCTTCTCTTAGGCCTAAAAATCCTTTCAGGGCAAATTGTCCGTGAATCAAAAGAAACAACTAAACTTCTTGCTCCTCCTCCAGAAAATGATAAGCCAAGTTTATTAGCGCCTAAACCGCAAAAACAATTTCTTTCAGAAGATTTCTTTAATCCCAAAATAGAATTTAAAGACCCCAAGAGTGACCTCAATAACCCTCCAATAAATTTTGGAAAAGGCGAACAGTTTCTCGATCCAGGAAAACAGTATTTAAATCGTTTGAATAGACGCCCAGAGAAAGAAAAAAATCCAAATCAATTTAAAGTGGACCAGTATTTAGGAGATTTTAGAAATAACGGAAAGTTTGTTCAAATTGCAATTAGGGATCATGAATCTCCAGACGGAGATTTAATTCGAATCATGCTTAATGATAAAGAAGTTGTCTCGAGGGTTTTGCTTCAAGAGCGTTTTAAAAGTATTTCTATTGATTTAGTTCCGGGCTTTAATAAAATTGATTTTGTCGCCTTGAATCAAGGTGAGTCTGGACCCAACACCGCTGAAGTTCGGGTTTTTGACGATGAGGGCAAATTAGTGGGTGCCAACCGTTGGAACCTTGCAACGGGGGTAAAGGCAACATACATTATTGTCAAAGAAAATTAAGGCTTAGGCTTCGTAAACCTCTAACATTCCTTTAATGAATAAATCAACCTCTTCTAAAGTCCCTGTACTAATTCTACACCAATCATAAAAGGGCGGAAATGGACGCCCAATACGCACTCCTTTCTTCAACATCGCAGGACCAAGTTCTCGAATATTTCGTTTAGCATGAAAAAAAATAAAGTTGGTGTGAGAGGTCACATAATCCAATTTCAAATGATCAAGCAGCTTATAAATACGCTGTTTGGCTTCTTTATTTTTTTCTAAGGAGAAGGTGTAAAATTCCTTGTCTAGAAGGGCTTCTTTAGCCGCTTCTACAGCAAGAACATTACTCATGGCAACAACATTTTTTCGGATTTTATTTGCTATTTCTGGTTTCGCAATTAGGTATCCAACGCGTAAACCAGCCATCCCATAAACTTTCGAAAAGGTTTTGGAAACAATAACATTATCCCCGCGTTTGACTGCCTCAATCATACTAGGGTAGTTTGGTGTTTCGATAAAATCATAATAAGCTTCATCAGAAAAAACTATTGTTTTTTTACTTGCTACGTCACAAAAATCTACCAATTTTTGGGCTGGAACTAATGTTCCAGTAGGATTGTTGGGGTTACACAAAAATACCAACTTGGTCTGGGATGAAATTTGCTTTTCAATGGCGTCCAAATCATAGCCTTTGTCTTCCCCTACAGGCACCCAATTGACTGTGGCGCCCCATTGTTTTGCGTAATCCATCATGGCTAAAAAGGTAGGTTGACCAGAGATAATCTCTCCACCATTAGAGGCAAATGTTATTCCTGTAATTTTTAACCCCTCTGTAGATCCTCCTGTAATGATTATTGATTCCGGAGAAACGCCGTGTTTTTTTGCCAATTGGACTGCTAAATCATCTGAATACGCGTAAGGATAACGACAAGCATGGACAAAAGAATTTTTAATTCTTTCTTGAACACGTTTGGACGGTCCGTAGGGGTTTTCATTTGAACTCAATCGGATAATGGGTTCTAACTTACGCGGTTGAAAAGTTTCTTTTTCTTGGGCACTTAAAAGTGCTGGTGGGGTCAAAATTAAGCCGCCAATTCCCATTGAAGCTTTTAGCCAGTCTCTTCGTGATTGCATGCTTTGTGTTTTTTATAAAGTTCAAATATTTTTGAATGAAAACAAAATTAAACCTTTACTTTACTGAATGAGTGATTTGGTAGTTGCACTTGAAAATGTCTTGCAAGCACTAATTAGTCCCCTTGAGTGGGTCATGCTTTTCTCTGTTTTAGGTGGTGGTTTGTATTTGCTATTTCACAGTAAAGCAATCCCTCTTTTCAAGATCAAAACTGCTTTCAAGTTACTTTTTCAAAAAGAAAAAAATCAAGGTATTTCTCGTTTTCAAGCGCTTTCAGCAGTACTTGCTGCTACCGTTGGGCTTGGGAATATTTCAGGGGTTGCTATCGCTATTCATATGGGTGGTCCAGGGGTGCTGGTTTGGATGTGGCTCACCGCTTTAATTGGAATGATTATTAAATTTTACTCCTGTACGTTAGCCGTTCAACTCAGGCAGGTTGAGGCTAATGGATCACCTTTGGGGGGGCCAATGTTTTACATGCAATTAGGCATAAAAAAATGGGGTAAACCACTTGCTGTATGGTTTTCAATTGCTGGGCTTTTTGGGGTACTCCCTGCTTTCACTTCCAACCAACTTACTCAAACTTTTATTAATGTAGTAGCGCCTGATTCATTCATCGCTATCGGTGATTTTCAATGGAAATTCATCATAGGTGCTATATTGTCAATTGCCACTTCATTTGTTATTTTTGGTGGACTAAAGTCCATTGTAAAAGTGACTTCAAATTTGGTTCCTGCTATGGTGGCTCTTTATTTTCTGATGGGGATGATTATCCTTATTTCCAACAGCGAGGCAGTACTACCGACCTTGAGACTTATTCTTAACGAAGCTTTCAATATAGAAACTGCCGTTACTGGAGGGTTTTGGGGGCTGGTAATATTAGGGGTACGTAGGGCTGTTTTTTCAAATGAGAGTGGTGTGGGCAATGCTCCAATGTATCACGGTCAATCACAAAGCTCTAAAGGCACCGATGAAGGCTTAGTTGCCATGCTCGGTCCACTACTTGATACCGTTTTAGTTTGTACCATAACAGGTCTGATAGTAATCATCAGTGGCGCTTATCAGTTGCCAAACCTCAACGGTATTGTACTCACCTTAGAGGCCTTTAGGCGCTTGTTTTTTGGCTTTGGTGATCAAATCCTTCTCCTCATGGTTTTCGTCTTTGGAATTTCTACTCTTTTTACTTATTCCTATTATGGTGTCAAGTGTTTTGGGTATCTCACTCATCAAAAATGGGGTACTTTTTACAATTACTTCTATGTGGGAAGTATTGTGCTATCAGCCTTAGCTACTGTTGAAGTTGTTATTGGAATCATAGATTTAGCCTTTGCATTAATGTTTATACCAAATATGATTGCAATCGTTTATTTAGCAAAAGGAGTAAAAAAAGAAATGCGTGAAAGAAAATGGCTCAGTTAATCCAAGCTCGGAGGTCCAGGTAAAATTCGCGGTACATATTCTTTTATAGTTCTGTTTTTATTAAAGTCTTCTTTTACCGCTTCTACCATTTTTGGATTCTTATAAAAGTCTGCCATCGTCATAGATAATGCCTTTGCTGCATAAATCATTCCCTTATGTCCAATAGACATTCCGGTACAAGCCACTACAGCCCATGAGTGCCAGGGTCCCCCTTTGGATGCTACTGTTGCTGACATTCGAACGGTTGGAACGACTTGACTTACATCACCAACGTCTGTCGATCCTCCAGAAGCAGGAAGCGTTGGTTGTAACGGAACTACAGACCCATCTATACCAACTTGGGGTTTCCCCGTTTCTTTTAAGATCGTATTCGCATAAAGAAGCTCATCTTCTGTGTAGGTAATTTCACCAAGAGCCTCCATATTATTTTGCATTATTTCGGCACCTGTACGGTTTACTAAAACTTCATAAATCCCTGAAATTAGTTTTGTTTCATACCTGGTCCCTGTCATCAGTGAAGCCGCTTTTGCAATATCTAGTGCTCGATCGTAAAGGACATTGACATTTTCAACAGTATTCCCCCGTAAGCGGGTCCAAATTTTAGCATAATCAGGAACTACATTGACAACATCTCCTGCTGCTTCAATTTGATAATGAATTCGAGAAGTGGGTAAGATATGCTCGCGATAATAATTTAATCCGGTAGTATAAAGTTCCATAGCATCAACGGCGCTATTTCCATTCCATGGATCTGAAGAAGCATGAGACGAATCTCCGTAAAACATTACGCGAAAATCAACCAATGCTTTACTGGTCTCTGTTCCTGACTGATTGGTATCGCCTGGATGCCAATCCATACAAATGTCCAATTGATCAAAAACGCCTTCTCTGACCATCCAAACTTTTGCAAAAATTGTTTCCTCAGCTGGAGTGCCGTAGAATATAACCGTTCCCTTAAATGTTCCTTTTTCAATCTGTTCTTTGATTGCCACAGCAGCTGCAAGGCTTGCGGTTCCAAAAAGATTATGACCACAACCGTGACCTGCACCTCCTGCTACGCGAGCTTCTTTTGTTGGTTTTAGTTTTTGAGAAATTCCTGCATTCGCATCAAATTCACCCAAAATTCCAATTACCGGTTTTCCTGAACCGTAGGTCGCCATAAATGCAGTGGGAATATCTGCAATATTTTCTGTGATCTGAAAGCCATTTGCACGCGCATAGTCCATTAAAAGTTTAGAAGAGGTGTATTCTTCTAAGGAAGTTTCAGCAGCTTCCCAAATTGCATCACTGATAGAAATGAGGTTTTTCTTTTGGTTTTCAATAGATGCTTGTAAGTCGTCTTTAATCGGTTTTAACTCTTGCTGATCTAAGGAGATCATCTCTGAAACTATAGGCGTTTGAGCTAGGGCTATTATAGAGCAAATGTGTGTTAAAAACACAAAAATTATTTTTTCGAGATTCTTCATTTTTTTAATGTTTTCTATTCTTTTGTGTGGGTAATAAAAGTCCTAAGAACAAGAAAAGTCCTCCACCAATGACGTAAGGCCAGTCAATAAAAGAAAGTTTATTATACATTAGGATTACAACAATACTACAAATAATAAATCCAATTCCAAATATGATTTTCAATACCCACTGTAACATCGTTAATATACTTTGATGTCAATTTACACATTAGTTAGCAAACTTGTTTATTTTTGCATATGATTCGACTCTATTCAGTTGGGCATTTAATATTGATCACTGCCATTACAGCAAATTTTTTAGTAGGCAAATTACAGCTTAAATCCTGGTATGAATTTCTAAACGGATTAATACGCTCTAAAAGCTATTGGTCTGAGGTGACACTAAAGGATGGGCTTTGGCTTTTCTTTGCGTATCCGTTGTTTCTGGGGTTAGGATCTTCACTTGGTAACTTTATTTACTTCAAATTTTTTTCGACATGACCAGTACTGTAAAATACCTTGGAGACCTTCGAACCGAAGGGATTCATATATCATCTTCAAAAAAACTAATAACTGACGCGCCTGTAGATAATCATGGAAAGGGCGAAGCTTTTTCGCCCACAGATACCATAGCCTCAGGTTTGGGATCCTGTCTGCTCACCATTATGGGAATCAAAGCTAGGGAGCTAGATATTGATTTAAAAGAAACTTATGCTGAAGTTGAAAAAGTTATGGGTTCCAACCCTAGAAGAATTGTTGAAATCAAAGTGAATGTCCACCTACCAAACGCTATTGAATCAAAACTAAAGTTAATTCTTGAGCGGGCTGCATTAAGTTGTCCTGTTGCCCAATCTCTTCACCCAGATCTGAAACAGGATATTAAATTTCACTGGCCCGATTAATTAATTTCTTCGCTAAAAGGATCACACTGTATGTTAAGATTCCAACCGGTCCTAGCATAAAGGTAAAAAGGAGTGGAAGTATGATTAGCTTATGTGCTATTTTTTGATTTCTACTGTGCTTAATTATCCAAGTGCCAACCCAAAAATCAAAAGCCAAATAATGGAACCACCCTGCTGCTGCAGACTCAGGGGTTGCTTTTTTAAATAAAGTGACAATACCGTCTAAGGTGCTAAAATCCGCTTCGGTTAACCCTCCCGAAATCAGAATAAAATAAAGATAAAAAACACTCAATACTAAGGGAATCCATGGATAAGAAATTAACCCTTTGGTTAGTTTTTGTTTAGGGAACACTATTATCGTAAGCCAGGCCAATAGTATCAGGGTATTACAAAGATTGAAAATTAAAGTCGTCATAAATAGTCAGTTATTATTCTTTAAAGCAAAATACTCTTTTTAAATTAGTCGATATGTTACTTTTCAAAGATATTAATGGTCATGCTGTAGATCCCGTTATCCATACCCTAGAGGTTATCAAAAATTACCCCTATGCTGAGATTCATATTGGAACCGACTCCCAAAACATAAATAAAGAAAGTCGTTATACAACCGTAATTGCTTATCGATTAGGAAGTAGAGGAGTACATTATATCTTAAGTAAAACAAAATTTAAAATTATACGAGATATGTGGACCCGTCTATGGAAGGAAGCGGAGATGAGTATCGACACCGCTGAGTGGTTGACCCAAAAAGTAAGTGTTCGAGTAGAAATTGATATGGATTATAACGGCGATGAAAATTTTAAATCACACAAGTTAATTTCTGCCGCAAAAGGTTGGGCAAATTCATTAGGATATAAAGTAAATGTAAAGCCCAATAATCAAATTGCAACGCGAGCCGCTGACTATCACTGCAAGTAATCAGCGTGTCCTAAAAACTTGGGTAAAATAAGCAATACTGTCTTGTGTAAATGCAACTCCAACACCTAATTCGATGTAATTACCGATCATATTAGTATAATGCCCTGGTGAATTTTTCCATCCTTCAACTACACATTCTGCAATGGATTCAGCACTTCTGGTATCACCACAAGTTGAAACATTTTCAAACCAAGGAACATATCCAATATTTTCTGCTAATTTGGAATATCCGTAGTCTAGGTTTGTTGCCCTGTCTGAAGGAGATTTCCCCTGATGATCAACATGATTAAAAAAATCATACTCAATCATATTTTCGCTGTGGAGCTCTGCTAGAATATCCATTTCATCATCTTGAACTAAATCACTCAAGCCCTGAGCACTTCTTATTGCATTGGTTTTTGATAAAATTTTTATTGCTATTTCTTGCTTCAAACTTAAACTTTCTGTAGTCTCATTTTCAGTAGAATCCTTCGTACAAGAGGTAACAATAGTCGTGAAAAATAGAAAGAAAAGGGTGTTGAATTGCATGGTTATAATTTTAACCCTAAAATACACAATTTACTTATCTTTAAACAATCCAAAAATTATATAATATCAAATGAGTTTTATCATTATTGCTCCCCCGATTCCAACTCAAAAATGGAAAGAAGAGTTGGAATTGATTGCCCCAGAAATTCCTTTGGTAATTGGTTCTGAAACTGATCTCCCTGAGGATATCATTTGTGCCTTAGTATGGAAACAGCAACGGGGAATTTTAAGTCGTTTTAAAAATTTAAAATTGATTTTCTCAATGGGTGCTGGTGTTGATCATATTCTTGAAGACGATAGTATTCCCAGTCATATTCCAATTTGTAGGGTGATCGATCCTCAGATGGCTTTTTCCATGAGTAATTATATTTTAATGGCGGTTCTTAATCATCATCGGTCATTTTATGACTATCAAAAAGCTCAATTAAAAAATCATTGGGCACAATTTGACTTTGCGGAGCGGAATTTAAAAATTGGGGTTTTAGGAACAGGGTTCTTAGGGATGGATGTTGCCAATAAACTTCACCATTTAGGGTTTTCTGTATTCGGATACAGTACTTCTCATAAAAAGACCCCTTTTCCCTCTTATTCAGGAACCGAGATTGACTCTTTTTTAGCTCAAATCAATGTACTGATTTGTTTAGTTCCCTACACTCCAAAAACAGAAGCCCTTTTAAACTATGATCTCTTTAAAAAATTGAGTCAACCAACTTATTTAATCAACGTATCAAGAGGATCCGTTCAAGTAGAAGATGACATTCTCAAAGCCTTAGACAAGGGAATCTTAAACGGTGCTTTTTTAGATGTATTTGAACACGAACCGCTTCCAAATGAAAGTCCGTTATGGCAGCATCCCGCTGTGCAAATTACTCCCCATATCGCAAGTTTAACGTACCCCAAAGAAAGTGTTCGTCAGGCCTTGGATTGTTTTGATCGAGTGGAAAAAGGATTGCCTTTAATCAATAGTGTAGATCGAAATAGAATGTATTAAGAATTCGCTATTGCTGTTGCTAATTTTTTCATTCCAAAACGAATAGGATCAGTAACAGGTAGTTTTAATTTGCTTTCTAAATCCGCAACATAATTCGCTGCTTCTTGTTCTGAAAACATACTTGTGTTTGCCGCTATTCCAATTACTTTTGCTTTTGGATAGGTACCCACAACAGTAGATAGAGATTCATTCAATTCGATGAATTTTTTCAAGTCTGGAATTTGTATCTCCTTGGGGCTTCTCAATGTTTTTTTCTCTGCACGTAAGCACAAAATTAAATGTGTTGGACAACTACCTCGCATAAGAGGAAGTGTTGCAGTACTTCCTGGATGCAGAAGAGAGCCTTGTCCTTCAATAATCACAAGGTCTTTGTCCTTTTGATCTAAAACCATTTGTTCAACAGCTCCACATGCATGGTCAACTTTAAAGGCGTCTAAAGGAATCCCTTTCCCCGTAACAGTAATTCCAATTTGACCTGTTGCCACAAAGCCAATATTTTCATTATTTTCTATATAGTAAGAATACAACTCCAAACCTGCCGTCATTTTACCTGCTGCCATATCAGTCCCAACAAATAGTATTCTTTTATTTGTTAAAGCCGCCGCTTTCGCAGTCGCTATTTTAGGGATAAACTGTGGTATACGAACATCCCATATCCACTGTTCTTTTGGGTTTTGAATTGAATCTTGCCATTTATGACTCAATAAGTCATGCAATCCATTGACAATACTCAATCCTGCTTTTAATGCTTCTTCAATTACTGGATTCCAACTTTCTGGAATTCTTCCTCCTGAGGGAGCAATTCCTAGAATCAAGACCTCGGCCCCTTTTGAGATGGCTTCAGATAAACTTCCTAAAATAGGAATATCCTTAGTTGTTGCCATATAATCTTGAATCGGCTTTCCAGCTAAGTTTTTATCAATCACACCAACAATAGTATTTGTAAGATAGCGTACAACGCCACTTCCCATTTTTCCATAATCACTGTCAATATGGCCCTCCATATAAACTGCAATTTTGTGAGATGGTTTAAGCATAGAATTCTTTTTTTAATTCGGCTCCATGGCCGGGTAAATCTGGTGGTAAAGTAACTCCATCAACCATAGGTGCTCCATTGGATGGATCAGGGGCTAGGTTGTAATGTGAATCTAAGTCGATATGATCTATTCCTCCTGAAATTGAAGCCGCTGCAGCTATAGCTACTGAAGACTCACTCATACAGCCAATCATTGTTTTTAATCCATGAGCTCTGGCTGTTGCAATAATACGAAGCGCTTCTGTAATCCCGCCACATTTCATTAACTTCATATTGACTCCGTCCACATGAGTTGCAAAGTGGGGTATGTTCTCTGCAAACCTACACGATTCATCAACATATATTGGCATTGGTCGGTTTGTGTAAAGATGTTTTAACTCTGATTCTTCGCCTTCTTTTAGCGGCTGTTCAATATAATCTACTTTTCTGTCGGCTAACCAATGCATCATCTGTTGAGCCTGTGGGACATCCCAGCCTCCATTGGCATCTACTCTTAATTTTACATTATGTTTTTTAGTGCTTTCAACAACCTGTTCAAACATGGCTTTATCTGCTTCTATTCCTTCAGGAGATCCCAATTTAATTTTCAACGACTTAACGTTGGTTCCTTCCAAAAGTAAGGGGACTCGTTCCTTCACTACTTCGGGAGTATTGATTCCAATCGTAACAGAAGTGGGAGTTGTTGGTTTTGAAAATCCAAGAATTTGATATAAGGGTAAACCAGCTTTTTTTGCTGTCCAATCCCATAAAGCAGTATCCAACGCCACATACGCACAAGGAGGGATTTGTTGCGCTCTAGCACGATTATAAAGTGATTGTATGGATTCCCCTTCTATTCCTTGAGCAATAAATGTTTCCAGTATTTGTTGTATTTCATCCGCAGTTCCAACCCCCTCTGATGTTCCAGGTGCGGCTTCTCCCCATGCTTTAATCCCGTCTTTTTCTAGACCTAAAAAAATATTTTCTGAGTGGTATCTTACGCCTCTGCTAATTGCTAATGGAAATCGCTTCTTAAGCTCTACTTTATGATATGAAATTTTCATTTATCCCTTTTTGGAAACCTTTGATTTAATAATGGGTCTAATTCGATAAACTCTGCTGAAAAAAGAGAATTACTCGGAAGTTCGGTAATTAAGCTCAGTGTTTTAAAAGGTTTAGTTGGGAAAAATATTTCTGTTAAAACCGTTTCGCCGGAATCGAAAAATAGCTCCATTGAAGTTTTATCAAGAACCAACTCAAGGTCCAATTCTGTTTTATTTTGAAAACGTGGCGCCAGGGACTGCTTTTCAGCAAAATCTGTAGAAAAACTGATTTGACCTGATTTACTCCGGTCTGTAAAAAAAACATTTTTAATGTGATTATATCCAAACAATAGCGAATCTCCTGTTTCATTTTTAAGAAGAAAAGTGTAAATCGTTGGTTCAATATTTTTCAACTTAACTTTTATATGAGCAGAGGAAAGATTGATGTCATCTGCTGAGGTAATCAGTTGACCGTTTTCAACTGAGCGCTCTTTAATCTGTTTCTTTTTAGAAGCAAAGTCTTTAAGGTTCACTGCCAATTTAGACAGAAGTCTATAGCTTGATTTGGTTTTGTTCAGCATCAGCGTTCTTGGCAAGGTCATCGAATTTCTCCATTTCTGGGTTGGGACTTTGTTGGCGTATTGCCAGTTGGACATCCAACCTAAAAAAAGAGGGTTTTGCTCATTGTCCCTCCAATTTGAAAAAGTCACTCCAGCATAATTGTCTTTGCCAAAATCTGTCCAAAACTGATGGTTTTCTTCAAGATCATTTTTAAAGTCAGGATCCAGTGTGAATTGAGTGCCGTCAAAATCTCCTATAAAATATTGAGTTGCACTTCCACCATTGGGCCCTCCAGGATTAATGCTAACCAGATGTACCCATTTTGTTTCTTCTCCTTCTTTTGTTGTTAAAGGGAATAAATCTGGGCATTCCCAAACTCCGTCGTGGTTCCCTATCCCTGTTCCAAAACTAGATAAGTAAGACCATTCTCTTAAGTTGGGTGAGGCATAAAATTGAGTTTCCTGACCAGCAGCAAGGGTCATGATCCATTTTCGTTCACTTTCCATCCAAAAAACTTTGGGGTCTCTAAAGTCCCGAATCCCAGGATTCTGAACGACTGGATTATTTTCATATTTAGTCCAAGTATATCCTTGGTCTAAAGAATAGGCAATACTCTGGGTTTGAAAAAGGAGACTTCCCTTTTTTTCTGCAGCTGCGTCGTGGTTGGTATATATCGCAATAATCGGCGGATTTTCTTTTGAACCTAAACCTGAAGTGTTTTCAAAATCAACAACAGCGCTTCCAGAAAATATAGTGCCTAGATCATCCGGAAATAAAGCTATGGACTGTTCTTCCCAATTCAATAAATCTTTACTTATAGCATGCCCCCAATGCATTGGACCCCAAACATTTGATTCCGGATGGTGCTGAAAATACAAATGGAAAACCCCATCCAAATAGAACATTCCATTAGGATCATTCATCCAATTTTTTTGTGGTGAAAAGTGAAAGCTCGGACGGTATTTTGATTCCTCCAAAGTTTCATCTTGAACAACTCGTTCTTCAGTTGGCTTTCTATCGGAACATGCGCTTAAAAAAAACGTTATCGTTATTGAGATGAAAAGAAAATTTTGGATGGTCTTCATTTGGTATATTATTTTTTTTCGATTAGTTTTTTACTTAATTCTTCTAAAGAAACTCCTCTAGTTTCAGGCATCATAAAATGAACAAAAATCAATTGGAGTACCATAAAAAATGCGAAAATTAAAAATACCACTCCAGCGCCAATACTACCGAATAGCAAAGGAACAAAAGAAGGTATAATTGCTGCTAAAACCCAATGTACACTTGTGCCAAAGGACTGTCCGGCATTGCGTAAATGATTGGGGAAAATTTCTGAGATAAAAACCCAAATAATGGCTCCTTGTCCGATCGCATGAGCGGCAATAAATAGAAATAAAAAAATTGGGATCAATAAACCTCCCCATTCAAAAAAGAAGGCACTAGAAACCAAACTTAAGGAGATGATGTAACCAAAGGAGCCCAGATACATCAGTTGTCGTCTTCCAAGTTTGTCAATGAGTGAAATTCCTATAAAAGTAAAGATCAAATTTGTTACTCCAATTCCAATACTGCTCAACAAAGAGGTGCTCTCACCCAAGCCTCCTTCCTCAAAAATCCGAGGAGCATAATAAAGAAATGCATTGATTCCAGAAAGCTGATTAAAAAAAGCAACGAGAAAGGCGAGTTGCAGTGGGAAGCGATATTTTTTTTGAAAAATAGATTCTTTTTTATTGGCTTCCGAACTGTCCTCACTCATTTCTGAAACTAACGTTTCAAAAGACCCTTCTGAATCTATTTGATTATAAATTACTTTTGCTTCTTCCAGTCTGTTTTTTGTAATAAGCCATCTTGGGCTTTTTGGGATTCCAAAACACAAGAGTGTATAAATAAGTGCGGGGAAGGCTTCGACTCCCATCATCCAACGCCAGTCATTTTCTCCTATCCCACTCAAAAGGTAATTGGAAATAAAGGCTAATAAGATCCCTGATACTAAGCTGAATTGATATAAACCCACCAATCGACCTCTTTGCTTGGCAGGAGCAATTTCTGAAATATAGGCAGGGGCGGCTATGGTTGAAACCCCTACTCCAAGACCTCCCAAAAATCGAAAGGCTGCAAAAGTAATCGGATCGTTTGCTAGAGCAGAACCTACTGCTGAAACCGTATAAAGAATTCCAATCCAAAACAAGGTTTGTTTTCTGCCGAAACGCTGCGTGGGTATTCCGCCAAATATAGCACCTGCTACAGTTCCCCAAAGCGCCATGGCCATAACCACAAATCCGTGAAAACCGTCTGAGGAACCCCAAAGAATTTGTAGCTTTTGATCTGCTCCTGAAATGACAACCGTATCAAATCCGAAAAGAAGTCCTGCTAACGCTGCTACTAAAGACCAATAAAAAACCTGTTTCATTCTAATTCAATTTTTGAAAATTCATTTCTGTTTAACTTGATTAAAAATAAGAGAATTAAGGACAAGGAAGCTTAAAATTGCGAATATATTTTTTGCCCCCCCTGCTAAAAAGTCACTAATTAAATTGTATAAAATGTATCTTTAGCAAATACATTTTTTATGAGATACTTCTTTACTGTCATTTCTTTTGCATGGGTTGCCTTACTTTTCCTCAATTGTGAGTTTAATTCACCCACTGCTCGCGGTCAAAAACCTAAAATAGCTATTGCAGGACTCGCCATAGAGTCCAGTACATTTTCTCCTGCTACCTCTGATGCATCAGCATTTTTGGCTCGACAAGGAGATGCTGTATTTGAGTACTATCCCTTTTTACAAGAAAATAGTCCCCAACGAAATGCCGCTCAATGGTTTCCAGCACTCCGAGGACATGCATTGCCAGGTGGTATTGTAACCCGCGAAGCCTATGATTCATTGGTCGGAGTTACGCTAGAGCTGCTCAAGCAAAACATGCCCTATGACGGTTTGTTTTTTGATATTCACGGAGCCATGAGTGTTCAAGGAATCGATGATCCTGAAGGAGACTTTATAGAAAAAATTAGAGCTGTGATAGGAACAGAAACTATAATTTCAACCTCTATGGACTTACATGGAAATGTTTCAAAGCGATTGGCGCAACACACTGATTTAATTACCTGTTACCGAATGGCCCCTCACGAAGATGCACTGGAATCAAAACAAAGAGCCGTTGACAATTTATTGGACCGATTAAAAAGTGGTAAAGGAAAACCTAAATACAAAGCCTGGATTCCTGTTCCAATTTTACTTCCAGGAGAAAAAACCAGTACACGGATTGAACCGGGGAAAAGTCTTTACGCAAAAGTAAAACCTGTGACTGAACAAGAAGGTGTTCTAGATGCTGCCATATGGATTGGCTATGCCTGGGCAGACGAAGCTCGAAATCATGCAGTGGTAATGGTTACTGGTGACGATAAAAAAGCAGTAGGTGAAAGTGCTGAAATGTTGGCAAATCATTTTTGGAACGTACGAGAAGATTTTGATTTTGTTGCCCCAACGGCAACTTTAAAAGAGAGCCTGGCCCAAGCACTTCAGTCAAAGAAAAAGCCCTTTGTGATCAGTGATATGGGAGACAATCCAACTGCCGGAGGAGCCGGTGATGTCACCTGGACGTTGAGGGAATTGTTAAATCGTTCGGAATTTAAAGCTGAGAATGGCCCGTCAGTGATATATGCCTCCATCCCAGGACCCGAAATGATCGAAGCTGCATTGGAGGTTGGAGTCGGTGGAAAAGTAAAAGCAAAGGTTGGTGCTCAAGTTGATGATCGCTTTGCCCCACCCATACTTTTGGATGGTGTGGTAGAGGCCATAAACAAAGGAGATGTTCATGCTGAAATTGAGGCTGTCGTGCGTGTAGGAAGTATTCGGGTAATCGTTACTAAAAAAAGAAAACCCTACCACCATGAAAAAGACTTTACACAATTAGGATTAAATCCTCGAACCTGTGATGTACTTGTAGTTAAAATAGGTTACTTGGTACCCGAGCTTTATAACCTAAGGGGAGATTGGATCATGGCGCTTACTCCCGGAGGTGTAGATCAAGATTTACAGCGCCTTGGATATAAAAGAGTTCAAAGACCCTTATTTCCGTTGGATGAAAACATGACAGATGTAGATTTAACAACACGGTGGATTCCCTCCTCAGAAGTTAACTAAATACTAGAATGATGAGAAAAAATATTTTTGGTTTATTGAGTTTCTTTATGGTGGGCTGTACTCAAGTAGATACCCCTGTTTTACATGAAGAAAGAACCACCTCTGGACTAGACGATACCGTTGAAATACTTCGAGATCAATGGGGAATCAACCATATATATGCTCAAAATCAACACGATTTATTTTTTGCTCAAGGCTATGCAGCAGCTCAAGATCGCTTGTTTCAATTTGAAATATGGAGAAGACAAGCTACAGGAACAGTAGCAGAAATTCTTGGCCCTAAAGAATTGAAACGTGACATCGGTACCCGCCTTTTCAAATACCGCGGTGACCTTTCTGAAGAATTAAATCACTACCACCCCGAGGGCAAAGAAATTATTGAAGCATATGTTGATGGAGTAAATGCTTACATCAATGCAATTAAGCAAAATCCAGATCAATTGCCTTTACCTTTTGAGATTCTTGGGATACAACCTCAACGGTGGACTCCAGAAGTTGTTATTTCAAGACATCAAGGCTTATTGGGTAATATTGGTCAAGAATTAGAGATTGGTCGTGCAGTGGCTCTCATCGGTGCAGAACAAGTGAAAGATTTACTTTGGTTACACCCCAAAGAGCCTGAGTTAAACCTGGATCCTAAAATTAATAAAAAATTACTTTTTGAGGATGTATTAGCACCCTATTTTGCCTTTAGAAAACCAGTTCAATTTCAAGCAGAGAATATCCAAGAAGCATATCGTACGCGTGAGGTTATTGCTGCATTAAATACGTTTAATGACCTCTCTAACGACTCCCTAGCTATAGGGAGTAACAACTGGGTGGTTTCGGGGTCAAAAACAGCCGATGGCAACACCTATATGGCTAATGACCCTCATAGAACCGTAGCCGTTCCATCGCTTCGTTATATGGCGCATTTGGTTGCTCCTGGGTGGAATGTTATTGGAGGGGGTGAACCTGAAATTCCAGGAATATCCATTGGACACAATGGTATTGGTGCTTGGGGCTTAACTGTATTTAGAACTGACGGAGAAGACCTCTATCAATACGATCTCAATCCAAAAAATCCACTTCAATACAACTACAAAGGGAAGTGGAAAAATTTTAAAATCATTACTGAAACAATTAAGATTAAAGGGAAGCCAGACGAACGTGTCAATTTATATTACAGTCATCACGGACCGATTACCTATAGAAATGAAAAAGAACTGAAGGCTTATGGTGTTCGTTGTGCATGGTTAGAGCCGGGAGGTTCTCCTTATTTAGCTTCGCTTCGAATGGATCAAGCCAAAAATTGGGAAGAATTTAGAGCGGCCTGTGACTACAGTCATATCCCAGGAGAAAATATGATTTGGGCAGACCAAAAGGGAAATATTGGTTGGCAAGCGGTTGGAATTGCTCCCATTCGAAATCAATCTAGCGGACTTGTACCCGTTCCAGGAGATGGTACTTACGATTGGGAGGGCTACCTACCCATCCGTGAGAAGCCCAATGATCTGAATCCCAACAAAGGCTTTATTGCTACGGCCAATCAAAATGTAACCCCTGCAGAGTATTCACATTGGAATGCTATTGGCTATTCTTGGTCTGACCCCTACAGAGGTGAACGAGTCAATGCGTTTTTAGATCAAAAGAAAGATCTCAATATAGAGGATATGAGACTACTGCAAACGGATGTGGTCTCCTTGCCAGCTAGAATTTTGATTCCCCTACTTGATGAGTTATCATTTGAAGGGCTGGGAGCAACCCTCAAAAAGCAGTTACTGAACTGGGATCAAAAACTAGAGCCTAACTCTATTGAAGCAGGAATTTATGTTGCTTGGGAAGATGAACTCAGACAACAAGCCCACGAAAAATTTGTTCCTGAAAAAGTAAAGCAACACCTTCGGAGTATTCAATTAAAACGAATTTTAGATTGGATTCAAAAACCTGAAAACAGTCCTTTTAAAACCAGCACTTCAAGAAATACATTTCTTAAAAGCACTTTTGAAGAGGCCCTAGCAGAGTTAACACGAACCCTTGGAGATGATCCTTCTCAATGGCAGTATGGACAAAAAAACTACAAGCATACTTCCCTGGTACATGCGCTAAGCGCGGCTGTACAAACTAAAGTAGCTTCAAAACTGAATCTTGGACCCTATCCTCGTGGGGGAAATGCTTATACACCCGGATCAACAGGAAGTAACAAACGACAAAGTAGCGGGGCGAGCTTTAGAATGATCGTCAATACAGGAGACTGGGACGCAACCCTAGGAACCAATGCTCCGGGGCAGTCCGGAAACCCCGATAGTCCGTTCTATGCTAACTTATACAAGGATTGGTCTGAAGACACCTACTTCCCTGTTTACTATTCCAAAGAGAAAATAGAAGAGCATCTCTATAAAAAGACGGTGTTAAAACCTTAGTTTTCTTTGTCTTCTGCCGCTATCTGTTGGGGAACAGTAATATAGTTTCCTAAAAACAAGGCGTTCAAAAACATGCGGTTAGTCCCATAGGCTGTACCTCTGAAATTTGGGTTTTCAGCAAACATAATAACCCTTCCTTTTCCTACGGGAGATACAATAACAGCTGCTGCCTTTGGAATAAAATTATCACGAATGTTTTTGGATATATACCCGTCAATATGCGGATCTTCATCATAAGTCACCGGCGTGCCATAAGGACTTTTGCTTGGGCGTAACCAAACTAGATTGTTCTTGTACAGACTAATTGAAGGTTGGGTATACCCAAAATTTAAAGGATGGCTCAAATCTAAATTCCCTTTAAGAAAAACACCTCCTAATTCTTCTCGACCTATGTTTTCTCCAGCATCCACATATGGTTTTGGTTTAACGGAAGCTGTTGAATCTTTCTTTTGTATAACTCGTTTTTCGTTGACGATCTTATGTTTGATCAATGCGTTATTTGCTGTTGCAATAGAAATAATGGTATTGCCTTTTTCGGTCCATCGTTTTAGTTTGTCGACCATTTTCTCGTCCCAGTCATAACTGCCAGAAATTAAAACCAAGGTGTTGTATGGGTCCAAATCAAGTGTTGTAAAGCGATGCTGATCAACCTTTGTAATTGGCATTCCTACACGGGTATCTAACAAATGCCATACCTCTCCTGCTTCATAAGATCTCGTTCCATTTCCAATCACCATAACTGCTTTGGGGGTCTTGATCGGTTTTACGTTTCGACTTCCTAAATCGACTCCTTGTGAACTGAACCCTGTGGTTAGTCCATGAATTTGTACTTGATGTTTCTTCTGAATTGTTTCTAAAATAGCATAAACCTCATCCGCTGTTCGGTTCTGAGGCGCTACTGGAATTACTACTGAACCATAAGGAAAAGAAAGAGTTCCTTGAGCTTGAAAGGGTTTGAATGCAACGGAAGATACCAACTTTTTATTTTGCAACTCTTGAATCAATGCTGGGACATTATAATCTTGGGCATTTACTGCATAAGCATAAGATGATTTCTTTAAGGGTGCCAAAGCAATCAAATCTGTAGTATTTTGGACAAGATTTCCTTCAGGGGACTTACTCATCCCTTTGTACTTCATATTATAAAATTGTGCAACAGACCACGCTGAGGCATCATAATAGACACTGTCTCGATAGGTTTCATAGGTCTCAAAAAAACTTTGAACCATTCTGTATTGTTTTTGTTCTGTTGGGACTACATAACTGTTTTCAGCTGTTTGATATACCTCAATTTTATGCTGTATCAATTTATCGATAAAAGCCTTGGTTTTATTCTTATCTAAGTCTTTAAACGTATAGGCTTTGATTTTACTTTTAGCACTTCGTTCTAGGCCACTTTTAAAAAAATCTCTTTGGTATTGACGCAAGATACTTGCATTTTCAACTGCCGCTTGCACGGTAGCTAAACTAGAGACATACTGATTGCGTATGGTAAACGGAAAGGTAATGTATCCAAAATCTGTTTTTTGCTTTAAGCCTCTCGAACTGGCCTGCTCAAAAAGGATTCCCAGTCCTCCCTGTAAGTCTGGATAAGACGACCCATATCCGGGATAGGTTCCATCAAAAACTTCTTTAGTAAAATATAAAGACCCGATGCTGTCTAATTGTTTTGAAAAATATGTGGCAAAGAGGTTGTTTAGCTTGATGTAATTATCTTTGGGCATGATGGGGTCTAAAGAACCATTCGCCTTCATGGGCTCAAAAAAATAAGTGCTTTGAGATCCCATTTCGTGAAAATCAGTAACAACATTAGGGTACCACTGATGATACCACGCTAATTTTCCTTGACTTTCAGGATTGATTGCCAACAGCCAATCTCGATTTAGGTCAAACCAGTAATGATTTGTTCTTCCTCTTGGCCAAGCTTCGTTGTGTTCCGCATCCCTGGGGTCTGAAACCAAAGGGGTTCCTTTATACGTATTCGCCCACTGTGTATGTCGATCCCTTCCGTCAGGATTAATTGTAGGGTCAACAAAAATAAGTGCCCTGTCTCTAAATTGTTGAATCTGGGTGTGCTGTGATGCCACTAAGGTATAAGCTGTAAGAAGCGCAGCCTCTGAACTTGAAGGTTCATTTCCATGTACATTATATCCCAGGTTTATCACTAGGGGAATCTCAGGTTGTGTAGATCGATCTCCTAAAGCATAATCAACATGAGCTTTTTGGATTTCCTTTGCTCTACTAAGATTCTGCTTTGAACTGATTGCTAATAGTGGAAGTTTTCTGCCTTCATGTGTTTTACCGTAATAGGATAATTCCGCTTGATCAGAGGTTGAAGCTAAATAGTTTAAATAGGAAACAATTTGATCATGGCGTGTATGCTGAGAGCCAATTTCATACCCTAAAAATTCTTTTGGAGACCTAATGTCTTCCAAAAAAGGCTTGTATTGTTCTGTAAAATAATCTTGTCCAAAAAGATGGAGGGAAAGTAATAAAAAAACGAAAAGTGCTCTCATAAAATTGCTTTATCCCAAAGCTAAGCAATTTAATTTTTCTTCATTTCCTTTCCATCGAAGACGTATGAAATTTCTTTTCCTTTCTCAAAGACCTTTTCGATTCTTAACTGACCACTTTCATCAAAGTACATAAATTTACCATCGGGTTTTCCGTCTAAATAATTCTCTTCCCAACCCACTCCTCCGTTAGGATGATACCAGTAAGATTTCCCCTCTTGTAGTCCGTCATTATAATTTATAATCGTTCGAATGATGCCTGATTCATAATAATGTGTCCAAACTCCATGCTTCTTGTTTAAAACAAATTGCCCTTCCGATTTTAATTGACCACTAGCAAAATAGACTTTGAACATTTTATTTTTAGTTTAAATTCGATCCTAAAATCTGCTAAACATTAAAATAAATGTATGATAAAAATGATTTTTTCAACAAAAACACCTCTACTATCGAATTGCGTTGAAAAAAATTTCTTTATGTTCAAACACTAAGCTATAGTTGGGTTTTCGCCAAAAAATTAGATTCTTTTTGATTGGGGAACAAAAAGTATTGAAAAGGTGTTAAAAAAAATTAAACGGTTGTTTAACTTTAAAGTATCATGGATTTATAAAACCACACTAAAGTTTTTAGCCTAGAATACCTGTCAAAACGAATAATTCTTGATGTTTGTTCAAGAGAGAAAATGGTTTTTTTATCAGACATATTTGTTCACTATTTTTATAAAGTTAAACAAAATTAATCAGAATAAGCCTTAGTCTATTTTTCGTTGAAGTAATTAGTTAATGTCTAAAAGAATATCCCTTCCAAAACTATATTTTAACAGCCCTTCTACTTAGAAAAAACGTTAAACAAATATTTGCTATGGCAGTATTGTGTTTTAACCTTTTAGGAATGTCTTGTAGTCGAAGAAAATCTTCCAGATTAAGAAATACGGTAGAGAGAGTTTTTGCTTTTTGAGCAATTTTCAAGTCCTCTTTTTACATATTAAAACACTCTTATTCGTAAAGGTTGACTGGGTATCTTATTCTACCTCTGTATAACGTCAAAACTAGATTTTATAAAAGCGAATAAACCAGCATACGTTTATATTTAATTTTCAGTTACAATTGAAAAAAGCTCTTTGTCTAATTGAGGTTGTACTTTACAGGTGAGATCAAAATGCATCGTTGCGGTGTTGGTACTATTGTATTCCGGCCATTCTGGTAAATTTTTATAATTCGGATTCCCTGTTTTGGCAAAATTAAGCCAAGCTCCGCTCATTTTTTCTGCAAGTTGATGCGCTTCTGCTCCACCTCCTGTCATTTTATTTGCAGCATCAATATTGTCAAATGTAAAAGGGAGTTCCATACAATGTAGGGATTTGTATTTACCATCAAAAACTGGAGATTGCCATGTAAATAAATACATAAATACGGGTGCACCCTCTTTTAAAGCTGATTTTTCATTGGCCTGAACCACTGCTCCAGGTCTAAACATGGTATCTATATCCAACAGATCTTTTGGATCTGTATCATTTGGATATGCCTTTTTTACAGCGCTTATGTAGGCGTCTGCTTTTTCTCCATAGGTTTTCTTTATGTGGTTCATTATTGTCTCTTCTGAGGCGCCTACAAAGCGCATATTCCTGAATGGAGTAAACTCATTTTTAGTGGTTCCAATTAGTAGTGGAACATCTTTGGAAAGTTGCAAGACTTCGGCTGAAGATAAATGATAGGGTAAATCAATACCATCTTTACTTGGGCCCCAATTGAGACCAAAACCAATTACGGGTTTTCCTGCGGCCCTCATTTTTTTAGCTACAATTGTTAACGCTTTTGTGCTCGCTTTTGCCAATACTTCGTAAGGAATGTTTTGAATACTTTCCACATTACTGTCGTTTAGTCCAAGTTGCGACAAGGTTTCTTTACCAATGGCTTGGGTCTCTTCTTTTTCTAGTATCGCAGTTCTAAACGAACCGCTTTGGTTGATGGCTTTGTGGAAAAGTCCTTTAGCTTTAGGCATGGCCATTAGGGTGTTTACTTTAGCTCCTCCGCCAGATTGGCCAAAAATAGTAACGTTATTTGGGTCACCACCAAAACTTGAAATGTTATCACGTACCCATTCCAAAGCCAATACTAGATCTGAAATACCATTGTTCGCAGAGTGTTTGAATTTTTCTCCGTAAGCTGATAAATCCAAAAAGCCCAAAACATTTAAGCGATGATTGATGCTTACGATTACTACATCTCCTTTTTTAGCTAAATTTTCTCCATCATATGAGGGTAATTCGTGACTTGATCCAGCCGTAAAGCCACCACCATGGATCCAAAACATGACAGGTCTTTTTTTATTATCACTGACATTGGGCGTCCAAATATTCAAGCTTAAACAATCTTCATTAGGAAAGCCCCAATCATGGTCAAAAACGAATTCTGGCTCATCTTGTATCGATGTGGTAGGGTTTATCAGTGGCGAAACTGGTCCATACATTGTGGTACTTTTTATGCCTTCCCAGGCTTTCGGTTTTTCTGCAAGCTCGAAACGTTTTGCCGTGCCATATGGAATTCCTTTATATGTATGGATTCCTGAGTGGACGTAACCTCTTACTTTACCATTGTTTGTTTCAATTACTGGCACTTCAGACCCAGTAAGCACCTCGCTTTGAGCTAAAAGAGAAAAGCCTGTCGCTAAGAATAGAGTGATAAAAAAGGTCGTTTTAAATGATTTCATTTTTTCAATTTTATAGTTTATTTATGAATTTTTTAGTTAAAACTATTCTTTTAATCTGTTTAAGTCAAAAGGATGCTGTTCATAAAATTTTTGATCAATTAAATTTAGCATAAAATTAAATTAACTTTGATAAATAGTTTATTAAATCATAAAAATTTGGGCAAATTGTAATTCGTTATTGAAACATGAAAATGTATCTTTATTGTGTCTTTTAAAAATGAACGCATCGTTGGATTTAAATGGCACTTATGACACATACATTTATACTATTTAAAAATAGTTAGGGGGATGTTTCAAAGATTAAAAATAAATTTTCAAAGTGGTACTCAACCTTTTTTTAATTTAAATTTGCTGAAAGGATAAACCTTTAAATTCTATTATATGAAAAATATTAATAAAGTAATTACCCTCATATTTAGCCTAGTAGTGGTTCTAGCATTGAGTAAGCTTAAATCAGCTGAGAAAAATATTGAAGAATTTGTGTATTTATGTAATAAGCCTGAGCAAAAATGCTACTACATTATTCCTTGTGAAACGTTAAGAGAAAATTGCAATAAAGCCAATGGTAAATTATTCAAAGTTCCGCTCTCTAGAGCGATTCAAATGAAACGGACTGAATGCAATTGTGAAAATTAATTCTCAAGTTCCTCAGGCTCAGTTTTATTTTTGTCTGTGCCAAATTTAAATCTTAATGAAATCTCATGGGTATTCACTCTCAAGGAAGATAGCCCCGAATCCAATGGGGTTTCGTATGCATATCCAATGTCAACGGAGTCGATTAAAGACACATAAGCTAGAAAACCTAAAGAATTTGTCGTCCTGTACGAAGCTCCGATACTAAGATTATTTCTAATCTCTAAGCTGGTTATTAAATCAAAAGTAGTGCCTAAATCAGCTACTGATCTTAGCAGTATTGCTGGTTTTAGAACCAAGTTATTATTGATGTTGAAACTTAAACCGCTTGCTAAATAAGAATGTACACGGTCTGTACTTGATTGGGAAAATTCAAAATTATTCCCAGAATTAAACATGCGAGGAACTGAAAAACTGAACCAAAAAAAAGATGATTGAAAATATACTCCCACTCCTAAATTAGGATTCACACGTGATAGTGAATTTTGAGCTGGATCAAATTCAGAACTTAAACTTGTTAATCCTGACAGATTGGTCCTGAAAAACGTTGCACCCGTTTTTAATCCAAGAAATAAGCTTGAATTTTCTGATACTTTCAATCTGTAAGAAACGTCAATGTATGAGGCAGTATTCCGTTCAGCAAAAAAATTATTAGAAATAAAAGAAACCCCTATTCCAATGTTTCTAGCCCTCTCCGATGAGAAAGTCATTACTTGAGTTTTAGGAGAATTCTCAATTGATACCCATTGGTTTCTTGAATTAAATGTAGCTAAATTTTTATATTCAGCCCCTGCATAGGCCGGGTTAAATAAGCTCATATGAAATCTGAAATTGGAAAGAAATGGCTCTTGTTGAGCATAGCTTCCCAGTGAAAAGAAAAAGATAATCAAAGTTAATTTACGCATATCAACGTGTCAAATAAATCCAACCTTGATATTCTGTTGTTCCATTTCCATCAGCATCCACCCGGTATAAATAACTTCCTTTTGGAAGCGGATTTCCGTTTGATGTACCTTGCCAACTGTTGTTGTATCCTTGGGTTTCAAAAATTAGATTTCCGACACTATCGTAAATCCAGACTTTATTTTTTGGATAACGTTGAATTTCTTTTATTTCGAAATTGTCATTGACTCCATCACCGTTTGGAGAGAAAAATTCTTGGAAGACAAGCTTAACGTAATTATCATTATCAACAAATTCTTGATCTGGATTATATAAGTCTGGTGCACTGTCGAAATCGTTACTTATTCCATCACCATCTCTGTCAAAATCGATGACATCAGGAACAAAATCTCCATCCAAATCAGCAGGATAATCATTTGGATCTAATGGATTCGTTCCGATTGCATTTTCATCAAAATTGGTATAGCCGTCATTATCATTATCGGGGTCTTCATTATTCCCTAAGCCATCTTTGTCAGAATCTAGCCATTCATAAGGATTATAAGGAAAAGCGTCTGAAATGTCATCATAACCGTCATTATCATCATCTAAGTCTCCGTTGTCACCGATACCGTCTCTATCAAAATCAGAAGTTTCATTTGGATCATTAGGGAATAAATCTTGAATAATATAATTGTCTGCCCAATTGACATCTATATCCGGTATTCCATCGTTATCATCATCTATATCAGCATTATCTCCTATACCGTCCTGATCAGCGTCTATCCATTCATTTTGATTGAATGGAAATCTATCATCTTCATTTAGGTAGCCGTCATTGTCTATATCGCCATCATAAAAGTCGAGAATACCGTCGGTATCATAATCTAAAGGATAGCTTCTAAAGTCAAATGGATCGGTTCCAATTAAAAATTCGTCTGCATCAACAAAACCGTCCCCATCAGAATCGCTAAACATCTCATTGTATGAGAAACCTCCTCCGCCAGAAGAAACATCTTCTTGTTCTTCAATGCTAATATTTCCTTGATCATCCACTAAGATTTCAAATTGTTTTTCTAAGGTTAAACCCTCCCAGTCAGTGGCTCTTATTATAAGCTGATAGGGAACTTTAGCCTTACTTGTGGTTGTATCGAAATATAGTTTTTGATTCGTTATACTAAATTTATTTTGGTTTGGCGAATTAGAAGGTATAGTGACTGTTAATATATCATCTTGATCAGGATCAGTTACAGTAATTGATGATATAAATTGATCTGTTTTTTGAGATATTTTACCTTGAAGGTCTGACAAGATAATATCTGAGGGTTTTTCATTTACATCAACGATTGTAAAGCTATAAGGAGTTTCCTGTGAAGTCAGGCTTTCATCCCCGGCACTTGCTTGTTTATCTTCACTAATTGCTGAGTTTCCTGAATAAGATGTTTTAGTTCTTTTTACTTTCCATTTACCTACATTCTTGCCAGTACTCGGCAATTTATTGCCAAACTTCATTTTTTGAGGACTAAATTCAGTTGCTTTTTGTATGGTTCCTCTAGTGGTATTTGATTTACTTGATTCCGCATCGTTATTATTTTCAAAATTGTATAACGTCTCCAAATAATTTACAAATTCTTGGGTAGCAATAAGGTATTCCCCTTCATTTAAAGTTTCAATTGTTCCTTGTGATTCAGATAAATCAGTATCCCAAACGATATCGTCTCCTTTTACCTTTCCAAGGGCCCCTAATTGTCCAAATTTTCTGTACCCCCAACCATAAGGTTTATCGTCTTCATCTAATGCAACTTGAAAACGGTATCCACCAAGGTTGCTTTTCCAGCTTATCTCTCCTTTTACAAGTGTTGGATAAGGTTTGTCAGAATAGTCTCCTACCGCCAGAGTTCCTAAATCATTATCACCCCAAGCATACATATTATCATCACTATCTATTGCAAAACTAACTTCTGCAGATGCGTCAATATCAATAAACGTTTTTGTTCCGGTAGAAGTAATTTGTGTAGGTGTATTTTTTGTTTCCCATTTATTCCTTCCTAAACCAAGTTGTAATTGATCATTTTTACCCCAAGAGTACAATAGCCCATTATCATCTAAACCTATAGCATGTTTAATCCCTAGCGCAATTTTATCCCAACTGTTCCCAGCAGGAAAAATCTCTACTAAATTATTAAGATATCTTGGCCAACAGTCTACATCTAAGCGAGCTTGAATTGTATAAATTGTTCCAGAAACTGTTTCAGATGGTCCGGTGATTGTTGCATTAGAATTAGATGAATTGATAACTTCTCCTGTTGTGAAAAAACTTTCTCTTTTAACGTTTTCTATAAGCAACGAAGTGCCTGAAATAGTGAACGAATAATCCGTTACTTGATCACTAAAGTTTTCGCTTGTTTCAAAACTGTTTTTAAGATTTGCTACCGCATCAGTAACATTTCCTGCTTCTGCAGAAATTCTTGTTCCATTTATATTTACAGTGAATGTTGCTGTCCCCGAAACATGACCCTCAACTTCAATTATACTAATAGGAACTTTTATCACTGAGGATGCTTGAATTGAGAAAGAAAAAGTGTTTTCAACTAAATTTTTCGATTCAAACAATAACGTTGAACTTCCAGAATTAGTTGGAGTAGCGGTTAAAGTAAAGTTATTTGTAAGTGTATTATCCGCATTAAATAAACGAACCGTTTCATCAATTATATCTGCCGAGTTACTCACATTACCAGTAGTAAGATTCGTGCCATTTACTTTAATTGTAATGGTTGCAGTAGTTCCTGAAGAAGTCCCTGTAATTTCTCCAATTTCAATTTTCGTTTTTTGATATGAATTAGGGTGTGTTAAAGAAATCTCATTTATCTGATTTTTTGCTTCTGGACAGGGATTCTCGGTAAGCACTCTTGACCAATTAGTACCAGCGCCCCAAATAGAACCATCTGTTTTTTCTATCAAAATATTTAATTCACTACCTATAAAATCATGGAAATGTGACCAATTGGTATCATTTCCTATTTTTCTGGGAGAGCTTAAAGGAAACCATGAGCCCGTATAAAAATTTGTGCCCGCACCCCAAAGTTCTCCATCATTATTGATATATACAAAGCCCCCTCTAAGTGGTGAGAAGTCAGCAATATCATTCCGATTAACCCCTTCTACTTTAGTTGGCGTAGAGACGAACTCTGATTTATAACCTAATCCTAAATCGAAATTTTTATTTTTCCCCCAAGCCCACAATGAACCATCTGATTTAAATGCATAGACGTGTTCTGATATTGCAAAAACCTCAGTCCAACCTTCTTCATCAATTTTTTTTGCCTCGTAATTTTCAGCTTTTGTATCCCTTGTTCCTCTTCCTAGCTGTGCATATAAATTATCTCCGTACGCCCAAATTTGATTTGAAGTTGTCAATATTTGGGTTTCTGTTTCAGTAACCTTTACCTCTTTAATAGTCCCTTCGATTTCTTCCCAGTCCAATTCTTGTGGGGTATTATCGTTAGTAGATCCAGTTCCTAGCTGTCCTTGATCATTAGATCCTATCATTCTAAGCTTTCCATCCTTGTTTATCACTCCAACTTGTTGTTCACCTGCATCTAAATCTATTATTCCCCCAAGTGAAATTGATGGTTCTAAAAACGATTCATAGGTAGTTGGTTTTCCGTTTCCTAATTGACTACTTAAATTTCTTCCCCAACTGTAGTATGTTCCATCTGTAGAATAGCCTACACCGAATTTAAACCCTAATGAAATCCCTTTCCATTTTTCATTTGGTCTTGTTTGAGTAGGTTCTGATATAACAAAGCCATATTCTTCCCCATTTTCCCATGCTTCTTTTGATTTTTCATCGTTTATTGGTAAAGCACCATAATTTACTCCCCACACGTATAGTTCTCCTTCTGAATTTATTGCCGCGTAAGAAGCGCCAGATTGACCGTAGTTCCAAGTATCTATATACTCCCAGTTTGAGGATGTTCCGATTTGATTCAAGTTAAATAAATCAGCACTAAAATCATCTTTACTTTTTATCCTAGACTCATAACCTTGAAAATCATAAGTGTCTACAATGCCATCGCCGTCGGTATCTTCATTAAATCGATCTGTACCATAAAGTCTTTCCCAATTATTTAGAATTAAATCATTGTCAATATCAAAATCATCCCAATCGTGAATGAAATCAAGATCATAATCTTCATGTCCTCTACTATCTAAAAAGGCTTCATCCCCCCCATCGTCAACACCATCATTATCTGAATCACGATCAGCTACATTATTCAAAGGCAATACATTTCCATAGTCATCTTCATAGGTATCATTATCGTAATTATAAAAATTGATACTTTCTAGGTGATCATCAGTACCATTACCATCTGCATCTACATCATCTTGGTTAAGTAAAGGTCGTTCATTACCCTGTTCATCCGTAAAAGTATCACCATCATCATTTTCCCAGTTTCTTAAGCCTTTAACAGCTCTATATATTTTTCTTTTCGTTTCATTATCACCATTTGAATATGCAGTACTAGCTGCATTTGACAAAAAGTTTTCCATTTCATCTGGTACTCCGTCCCAATCACCATCATAAGGAAGTGAATCCCAATCATCATAAACTGTTGAACTGACAGTCCATCCAAATTCTTTAATCCCAAATTCTTCAACAAAATCATTTAAATGATCGTTATCATCATTGTTGTCAGAATTATTTCCTTGCCCATCATTATCTGAATCCAACCACTCAGTAGCATCTGTAGGAAATGCATCATCTCCATCTAAATAGCCATCATCATCTGTATCTTGATTGGTTGAAAGCGTTCCAAGTTCTTCTTCGTAAAGGTCTGATAGAAAGTCTTGATCTAAATCATCTGCTGGGTAGCTTGATGAATCTAATGGATCAGTTTCATTAAATATTTCATCTTTATCTGAAAACTTATCGTTATCATCATCTGTATCAAAATTATTGCCAAGACCATCACCATCTGTATCCAGCCATTCGTCATTTCTTCTTGGAAAATCATCCTCTCCATCTAAATACCCATCCCAGTCTGAGTCAGGTTGGTACTTGTCTAAATTATTATTATCTTCATATTCATTTGACAAGCCATCTCCGTCGAGGTCAAGATCTACCTCTGTAGTTGTGTCAAGACCTCCCCATATGTCAGGATTTAAAAATCCGTCTCCATCAGTATCTTCTATAGTAAAGTCAGGAATACCGTCCCCGTCTGTATCTTCAAAAGCTGTTGGGTCTAAAGGTAATTTATCCCAATCATCACCGAACATATCACCATCTGAATCCCAGTAGTATGGATTTGTACCCAAAGCGTATTCCTTATCATCAGACAATCCATCATTATCGTCGTCAGTATCGTCATTGTCTCCTATATCGTCATGGTCAATATCTTGCCATTCCTCTGAATTATCAGGGAATTTATCTTTATTTATCCAGTCGCACCAATTTCCTCTTGCTCTCAACATATTTTGTTGAAGATACCACATGTCAATATGGTGTTGTGAGTAATCTTGCTCTCCTACTAATATTAGTGTGCTCCCTGAAGCTGTTGCGGTCATAGGATCTCCATCAGAAGTGAAGTCATTTTCATTAAACATATCTGCAACTGCACTGACGAGTTCAACAGAAGTCATTGTTGCAGTTGTAGTGTAAACTAATTCACTTCTGCTCCCTGTATCATAAAAATATATTGAGAATCTATATTTTTCATTTACAAGTGTTGATGAGCCTGTAAAACTTATTTCATGCCTCCAATTTCCATTATCATCAATTAAAACAGCATTTGGATTACAATCACCGTCAAACCAGCCATCTCCATCACTATCGGGATTTAAGGGGTCAAGGCCTAATTCTTTTTCTTCACTATCCCACATTCCATCACCATCATCGTCTATATCTTCGTTATCGCCTTGAAAATCTCCATCAGTATCAATTGATTCTCTGTCATACCAAGGAATAGCGTCTACTCCATCTTCAACGCCATCACCATCTGTATCTTTTTTATAAGGATTTGAAACGGTCCAATCCCAACCGCTTCTCTTTACTGTGGTTTCGTAAATATCCGTTAGACCGTCATTATCATCGTCTGTATCCGTATTGTCTGGAATGGTGTCTCCATCAGTATCCCAATATTCGGTGGCATCATTAGGGAATTGGTCAATAAATAACTCGCCCTCACCATCGCCTACTAATTCACCGTTGTTAAAATAATACCAAGAGCAACAAGTGTCAGGATCTCTATCCCTGAAAAAACTATCCTTCCAAGTATCTCCTGATTGCCAAGTGTAGTTAGTTGAATGATTTGGATATTGCCACCCATCACTTACCCCGTCCCCGTCTGAATCCCAGTTATTTGGATCTGTACCTCTTATTGCTTCATAAAGATTTGAAAATCCGTCTTGGTCTGGGTCCACATCTCCTTGTGGATAATCATCTTTATCAAGCGGATCTGTTCCATTTGCAATTTCGTCAACATCTAAAAAAAGGTCCCCGTCATCATCTTGGTCTTTATTATTTCCAATGAAGTCAAATCGTCTCCAATCTCCTCCAACCTCATCTACCCATCCATCGTTATTTGTATCCTCTCCATAAATGCCGTCCTCATCATAATCTTTAAGATATCCATTTGCGATGGTTGGTTTATCAGTATTTAGCCATTCTGTAGGATCCTTTGGAAAATCATCATTATCATCTAAATAGTTATCGTTATCATCATCCGTATCTGCATTATCACCCGTTCCATCACCGTCTGAATCTTTATACTCTGTGATGTCAGTTGGAAATTCATCTTCAATCCATGTTGATGGGGAATATTCCCAGTTTCCCGAGGAATTTTGTTCCCAACTTCCTTCACATTCCCTCCAATTAGGCTCATACCAAGAATTCCCGTAATTATCAGTAAAAAGAACCATCTTATCCTTATTACAAGGAGCGTCATAGTATCCGTCTCCATCAGAGTCTTTTTTGGTTTTATCTAATCCCACTGTTGCATCTTCATAAGCATCGGCAAGTCCGTCACCATCTGTATCTAAAGAATAATCTGGATCAATTGGGAAGGCGTCCTCAAAATCATCTACTCCGTCACCATCAGTGTCCTTTAAATTGGGGTCTGTTCCTAAAAATGCTACTTCAATCCAATTTTCTAATTTGTCTTTGTCATCATCCCATGATAATTTTGGATCTAAAGGCCAAGCATCCCATCCATCGCCACTAAAATCTCCATCAGAATCCCAATTGAAAGGGTCTGTTCCTAATTCGTTTTCGATTCCGTCTGGAAGCCTGTCTCCGTCAGAGTCCTCAGGCTGGCTTTGCCAATCCAAAGGATCTGTATTCACGTTTTCGTTTAGTTCAACTTCATCTTCAAAGCCATCATTATCGTCATCAGGATCTGTATTATCTGGATCTCCATCACGATCAGAATCTAAATTAGCATTTGGATCTGTTGGAAAATCATCACGTGGTTGACGAGATTGACAAGCTGGATCTATTCCTTCCCATTCTTCCCACGAAACCCATCCATTTCCATCACAATCGTATTTAATATCCCAAAACCGCCAAAAATATTGCCACTGATCGCATCGATCCCATCCTTGTGAACAGTCTAAGTTATTTGCCAGTTCTCTAAAATAGTTAAACTTACTGCCCGCAATTGCATCTAGATATCCATCACCATCTGTGTCAGAACTATTTGGATCTGTTTCATTTAAAACTTCCAAGGCATCAGGTAAACCATCACCATCTGAGTCGTATTGGTAATAAAAAGTTCTGGGATATTTGTCATCCTTGTCATCTACTCCATCTCCATCTGTATCTAAGACACATGGATCTGAGAATTGTTCCCATTCATCTTCATCAGATAAACCATCACCATCACAATCCCATTTCTTAGTGGGGTCCAAAGGATCGGCATCATCACCGTCAGCAGTTCCATCGCCATCGCTGTCCCAATTATCATCATTAGGATCTAACTCGTCCGGAAGCCCGTCAAAATCATTGTCTTTTGAATAGTTTGGATCTAGAGGTAATTGGTCTTCTGCATCTGTTACTCCATCTCCATCTGTATCCGGGTTATTTTTGTCTGTTCCCCTTTGATCTTCTGCTTTGTCTGGGAATCCGTCCTCATCACTATCGTATTGATAATTTGGATCCCATTCGAAAGCATCAGTTGCATCAGGAACTCCGTCATTATCCTTATCTAGTGTTGAATTGTTTGCGTTTTGTGGAATATCCATTCCAATTTCATGAATTGTGCCATCGTTAGCAAGAGCAATAATTGCATCACCTACTTTTACATCTACCCATGTTCTATCCACCCCTACTTGAATATAATCGGGAAGTAACAATCCATCAACTATTCCCCAAATAAACAGTTCGCCGTCAGTAGTTATTCCAGCTACCGTTGTGTCATAAATCTCGCCAAGGTTGTTTAAATTCTGAAACTTTGGTGTTGCATAATTATTTGAGAGAGAAACTTTTTCCCATTCCTTTGAAGAATCAATTACGTAAGGGAAATCAAAAATTGATTCAAACCCTGTTGACATATCGGCAATCGCAAAATTAAATGGAGGCAACGAATCGTCATTTGGATCAGGCGTATAACCGTTCGGGAAATAAAATTCATTGGCATTTGGATTCGGATTTGGATTCGGATGAGATTGATCTAAATCATATTCTCTTCTATCCAAGTTTGAGTTACCCATACCTACTCCCCAAAACCACAAATGCCTTGTTCCTTCTTCAATTGCAATTACTGATGTTCTAGAAAGTTCAAAATCATGAAATTTTAAAACATCTTCTGGATCAGAAAAGTTTTCTAAGAAAAATTCATATAGTTTTTGATCTTCTTCCCAGGTAATATCTCCATTATTGGGATCCATGCCAATGAAGTTTTCTAGAGCATCAGAAAGGAAGTCATCATCAGAATTTACCGGTACTGAATCAGGGTCATCTGGATCTGATAAACCGTATTGTTCCTCATCAATATCCCAAAAACCATCACCATCTGAATCAATTTCTCCTGGCTCAGGAGGCTTACTTATTTGGACTGGTTCGTAAACAACCTCCGATTGAGAAGATGGATTAACGACTAGTCTTTTAGCATTCCTACCCCATGCCCAAAGTGTTCCATCCGTTTTTAATCCTAATGTCGTTTTATAGTATGTTTTGATTTTTTTCCATGAGCCGTCTGTGTCCTCATATTTAATATAACCGATTGTATCCCCGGGAATAATTCCTTCTTCGGGTATTTCGAATAATTGGTAAGGCAATACATCAAAAACACTTGGTGTCGTGATTTCTACAAACTCGGTTTCAAAGTCTCCTAAACTATCTGTTTCTAAATACCATTTGTAAATATAAGTTGTGCTGGGATCTAAATCTTCTTGTTCAAAATAATACGTTTTAAGGTTATAATCCTCAGACACTAAAACGTTGTCAATAGTATGTGTGGTTAGTGAATTTGAGTCTGCTCCAAAAGAAATTTTAATAACACCGTCAAAATCTATCCCCTTGTTTAACTCTAATGCAAGTTTTACCCTCTTAGAACGCACCTCACTATTCTGATAATCGATGTTAAGCTTGAGTTGCTGGGCAGTTAAAAAGGAGGAGAATAGTAAAAGAATAAGAAAAGTAACTACACCAATCAGATTAGTTTGCATCCGATACCAAAAGTAAAGTGAGCTACTCATTTTTCTTTGTCCTTAAAATATAGTAAAAAGCAAACTTAATTACTTTTATCCTTTTTAGTTAATAAAACACTTAATTTTTGAACATATTCTGTTTTCGAAGCAAAAAAGGGTGTTTTACAATACGATTTTTAGAAATTTTTATTTTCCCAACAGAGGTTTGAAACTTTTCCGTTCCGCTAATAAGAGTCAAAACTTTTTCTAAAAGCGGTTCATCTTTACTTCCAAGTGTACCCATTTGAGTAAGATCCTCTTTTATTAAGTGATCTGGAATAAGGCCAGAAGAATAATCCGCAAAACCTATAGCATTTGCAATTTTAAAAACTATAGGTTGCATTGCGAAAGTATGATTAAGATTGATAACTCTATCTCCGTCTACATAATCATAAATTGTTGTAGATCCTACATTTTTTCCAACAGTTTGTTCGCCAACGTGAATGACTTTAATATAAGGGGCTAGCCCATTAATTAATAACTCACTAGCCGAAGCCGTTTCTGAAGATGTAATCACAAATAATCGACTTAGTTCCAAATGATTTATTTGCTGCCCGTCATTCAGAGAATCTACGAACCTATTAATAATTTTTTCTCTACCAAATTGATCAATAATCCGGTTTTCAAGCTTGTTGTTCCATTTCTCTTTAGCAAAAATTTCATTTTGGAACTGGCCCGTAATCATACTTGAAAGCTCAATACAATTTCTAATTGAACCTCCTCCATTGTATCGAAGATCAATGATTAAATCACTAATTTCTTCACTCTTAAAATTTTCAAAAACACTATTTAAAGCACTTCCCACCCCTAAAACAAACTGATTATACATCAAATACCCAATTTTTTTTGAAGTACCATCGTCACCTATTGTTAAATTTATAGTTTTTGAAACTTGGATTGGGTTTGTTTGAAAATTCTCCTCTCTTTCAAGTTTGACTACATCTGGACTACTAACAATCTTTCCATTTTTAATTGAAGCCATATTCAGAGAAATGACTGGTTGACTACCAAAAAGAAGATCAAGATAATTTGATGCGGTAAGGGTGTTTCCATCCACAGCTGTAAAAATATCTCCCCGTGCTATTTTATTTTCTTGTTCAGCATTCGAACCTAATAAAACATATTTTACATAGCCAATAAGTTCGTTACAGTTTTCGCAAGCACGTAATAAACCAAATTCAACTCCAGTTGAACTTATTACTCCTTCAATGGAATTTTGAAGGTCATTATAATTATCATATAATACGCTGAATCTGTCATCAGGATGGAGAAGAGAATAAAAAAAATCTTTAGAGTTAGAATTAGAGTTTATGAGTTCAAAATATTCTGTCGCATCATCCAGATTTTTATCCAAAAGCAACTCAACTCCTGGCTGCCAATAATAATACTCATTTAAACCCTTCCAAATAAAATCATTAACGTCTAGTATCTCTTCAGAATTTTGGGGTGTAGAAGGACTAATCGAGGGTTGGGTGAAATTATTTTCTTCAATTAGCTCCTCAACCTTACAACCAACCAATACCCCTAATGAAACCATTAAAGATAAAGCCAGAAATGTGATTTTTCTTAACAACTTAAAAACAAATATAATAGTTCAGAATAATTTTCAAATATATGAAATATCTCTCTAGAGCGACTTTTCTACTATAAACCTATATCGGTTTTTGAGTTTTTCTCTACAGAAATTTCTTTTTAATTTTCAACTTAATAAAGTGTGTTTTGAACAAAAGCTAAGATCCATCATGTTACTCACTTTCCCTGAACAACAACCCTAAAACCACTGCACAGAAATCTTAGGATTAAAGTAATAATATTAACGGATTAAAAAGGGTTTGGATTGAAGGTATTGGTGTAAAAGAAAAACCCTCCGCTTGGGAGGGTTAATTTTATTGATAGATTGCTCTAACTATAGATCAGTCATTACACCTTTTAATGCTGCAACTACATCATCAGTAATTGTCATTTTGTGAACTCCCGTGGCATGGTCTGCAACTTGAGCCAACACTTCTTCAACTGATCCTTTCGCAACAAAATCACAATCGTTTCCTAAATCTGCACACTTTACTTGTTTCATTTTAATTGGTTTATGATTAATAAAAGATGAAGATAAAAAACTCTTCAATATTTTAATCCCATTCTTTACTTTATCTAAGTAAATTTTGAGAAGTCTTTAGATTTATTTTCTTTTTTCGTCCGTTATACGGCTTTAAATTATGCTGGAAAAAAATAATTGTTTTTGGTGTAAAATGTGGCTTGTAAAATTGAGGTTTAATTTTACTCATATTTCTTTAAACCGTCTAAATAATTTTGTGAAAAGTGGAATCGTTACAATTGAAAATGGAAGGATTAATAGTAACGTAACAATCCAAAAAGAAGTCTTTTTTGGAGAGAAATTGATTAATTTTTTTAGTTTAACCATATTTTAAAATTAGATATTATTAGGTTAATTTATGTAAACTAGATGATAGGAAAATGTTAATAAAAGAGAAAATAAGAAAAGGCGCGCTGTGGTTAATGAACAAGAAATCCTTTTAATAAAAAAGCTCCATTTGGGAGAGCTCCCTTTCCTCTTTATTATACACAGGAATTAATTAGTAAATTGAGGAATTATAATCATAAATCAATTTAAAATGAATTCAAAAAATATACTTACAGCAATAGGAGTGCTAAATATTCTTCAAGGCATAGGATTCTTCGTAGGAGCTGAAACACTTACAGTACAATCCTTCCCATCTGAATTATTAGAAGGGGGAGGATTAGTAGTAGGTACAGCAATGCATTGGCCCTTATCCGTTGCTTGCATTGTTATTGGTATAATAATTCTATCAACAAGGAGTTTAGAAATGAAAGATGCAAAAAAGGTATTATTAAGCATCGGGATCGCTTATTTATTTTTTGTAATTAATGGTATTTTACAACACTTAACAACTCCTGTTAACGTCCCCATGCCAGCAATTGGATTAATTGCCTTTATAAGTGTTCTTGCATTCTATACAGCTTTAAAGAAAACTGTCTAGATCAGTAGGCATATTCTTTTTTTGAATCTAGGATTCTTTTAATTCACTTTAAGGAATGGATAGAACCTATAATCCTAAAAAGTTATCAGTAGGAAAACCCTGTCATAAATTAAGTTTATACCTCTGTTTTTAAGACTTATACATAAGATTTAATGGGTTTAATGTATGCGTCTTAGAAATACTGAGGTTCTGGGGTATATCTATCTCACAGAACTAACTCTAAATAAGAAAACGAATCACTGAAACCCAGCCCTCTTTTAGAAAATAAGAAAGGGTAGAAAACTTTTAGCTTTTAAATGAAAAACATATGATTGGTTGTCAATAGTGCAAATAAAAAACCGCAACAACCTGTTTTATAGATTATTACGGTTTCTGTTGGTGGTCCCACCTGTACTCATAACTATTTATAACTTACTGATATACAATATATAAAAATATATAATTAGTACCCGTGGGTACTATTTAGTACCTCTTGGGTACT